>Ga0115564_10000409_pt1 | contig 43036 bp, 36 predicted proteins | sample COGITO_mtgs_1105_7_FD_88680 | JGI IMG/M metagenome (GOLD analysis project Ga0115564, IMG submission 88680) | Pelagic marine microbial communities from North Sea - COGITO_mtgs_110523 | ecosystem: Environmental > Aquatic > Marine > Epipelagic | place: Germany:Helgoland, sampling site Kabeltonne...
GGTTCTGGGCCCGAGGATACTTCTCAACCACCTCCGGCAATGTAACCGACGACATCATCACGCGGTATCTGGAATTACATTCCTCCAAATGATGCTACCGGCGTCAGATGGGATGGTTGCCGCCCTCCCCAAACGGCATCGCAATGTGCCAAGATGGTGGTGTTGAAAGCCACGAAGCGGAAAGGACGGCAAGATGAAGGATACAATGATCGGGGTGGACTTGGCAAAGCGCGTATTCCAGGTCCATGGCGCATCGATGACGGGACATGTTAAGTTTCGCAAGAAGCTGTCGCGCGAGCAGTTTCGGAAATTCATGGCAGACCAGCCTGCTTGTGTCGTTGTGTTTGAGGCTTGTGGCAGCGCGAATTACTGGGCGCGGGAGATGACCAGGCTCGGTCATGAAGTTAAGCTGATTGCGCCACAATATGTGCGCCCCTTCGTCAAGCGGCAGAAGAATGACGCAGCTGACGCAGAGGCGATCGTGATCGCGGCGCAACGACCGGAAATGCGGTTCGTGTTGCCCAAGGACGAGGGTCAGCAGGCCAAGGCCGTCCTATTTCGCCGTCGAGAACGTTTGGTTCATCAGCGTACGGAACTGGTGAACACGCTTCGGGCGGTGCTTTACGAATATGGCCACGTGTTCCCAAAAGGCCTTGTCCAGTTGAAGAAGATTGATGTCCTTATTGGTGATCCCGACTGCGATCTGCCCGCCCTAGTTGTGGCGGAATGCCGGGACATGCTGGCGCAGATTGCTGAAACGACAGAGAGGATTTCTGACAAGACAATGACTCTGAAGGCGCTCGCGGCACAGACGGATATGGCACGCCGCCTTCAGACCATGCCTGGCGTCGGCCCTCTAACGGCAATGGCGATCGAGGCTTTTGCACCTGAGATGACGGAATTCTCCTGTGGTCGCGGGTTCGCGGCCTGGTTGGGACTTGTGCCGCGCCAGCATTCCACCGGTGGCAAGGAGCGGTTGGGGCGTGTCTCCAAGGCAGGTCAAACCGACATCAGACGGCTCCTTATTACCGGAGCGATGTCGCGACTGAACTGGCTCGGTCGCCGAAAGATACCCGAAGGATCTTGGCTGGATCGTATGCTGAAGCGCAAGCCGAAGATGTTGGTGGCGATCGCGCTTGCCAATAAAATGGCGCGTCAGGTCTGGGCCATACTGACGAAGAAGGAGGACTATCGAGATCCGGTGTTGACGGCGGCATGAGCATAATACCATAGCCCGCCAGCGCTGGTGAAGTGTGAGAGAGCGACGACCTGAATGGGCAAAACGATCGAACAGATCTGGATCAGGAAAACCAGTACTACCGGCAGAGCTTCAAAGCTCGTACGTCAGATTTGGACCTGATCCGCAGATCACCATACCGGCCAGCGGCTTCAGGAAGGTCGCCAACAAAGGCCTGAAAGAAGACAGCCATCGATCACATGCTAAACGGTTAGAAAACTCTTGCATCACGGGCGGCAACCAAAGAAGCCGGTAGTCATTCACTAGCCGTTCAAAAGCCGCGCGGCATCAGGGGCAAAATACGTCAGAACACCGTCGCATCCGGCACGTTTAAAGCCCATGAGGCTCTCCATCATGACGCGTTCTTCGTCGATCCAACCGTTCTGAGCGGCGGCCTTGATCATCGCGTATTCACCCGACACCTGATAGGCAAAGGTTGGCGCGCCAAAGGCGTCTTTGACACGGCGGCAAATGTCCAGATAAGGCATGCCGGGTTTGACCATCACCATATCCGCGCCCTCGCTCAGATCACGCGCCACCAGACGCAGTGCCTCGTCCGAGTTCGACGGATCCATCTGGTAGGTTTTCTTATCGCCTGTCAGGGCACCGGACGCGCCGACGGCATCGCGGAACGGGCCATAAAAGGCTGACGCATATTTCGCGGCATAGCTCAGGATCATGACATCAGAATGACCCGCGCCCTCAAGTGCCGCACGGATCGCGCCGATGCGCCCATCCATCATGTCAGACGGCCCGATGATATCGGCCCCGGCTTCGGCTTGGCTTAGCGCCATCTTGACCAATGCCTCAACCGTGCGGTCGTTCACAATGATGCCGTCCTCAACAAATCCGTCATGCCCGTTGATGTTATAGGTATCCAGCGCCACATCGCTCATCAGGGCGATGTTCGGATACTTGTCCTTGATCGCGGCAATCGCGCGGTTTGCAGGGTTTTGCGGGTCCCACGCGCCGGCACAATCTTCGGTCCGGTCTTCAAGGCCGGTATAGGGAAAAATACACATCGCCCCGATGCCAAGCGCGTCGGCTTCTGCCGCAGCCTCCACAACCTTGTCTACAGACCGACGCATCACACCGGGCATAGACGGTACAGGCTCTTCAATCCCTTCGCCAGCGCGCACAAAGACAGGCCAGATCAAATCGCCTGCCTCAAGCGCGTTTTCGCGGACCAAGGCGCGCACTGCGGGGGTGGCGCGCGTGCGGCGCAGACGGGTAGCGGGGAAGGGTGCGTGAACAGGGTGCATGCAAAAATACCTCAAATGTGATTGCATAACAGGTGCCATGAAATTTCTCCGCTCTCAAGGGTAGGAATTGCTCACAACCTTGGGTATGTCCTGCGCACTACGCCCTGCTAGGACGCTGCTTTGGATTGGTACGAAACCCTATTTGAAATGATCGACTTGCGGTCGTTTTCGAACCTTTGGTTCTGGATCGCCCTTGCGGTGGTTTGGTCGACGGCCAGCCATTATGTCTTGGGTGTGCCTTTTGATCTGGTGTTGCGCGCGCGCAGGAACGGCGGTCAGGCACAGGCCGACCTTGAGGATCTGGTGCGCATCAACGTCAACCGTTTGCTGTATATTGCGCAGGTTTCAGGGCTTTGGGTCGCGGGTTTCGTGTTTTTCGGCCTGACCGTTCTGCTGCTGCTGGGGTTCTTCTACGGCCTCGAATTTGCGCAAGCCTTGTTTCTACTAGCCTTTCCTCTGACGCTTGTCGGCGCGCTGAGCCTATCTACCGCGCGGTTGATCCAGTTTGAGGATCAGGGTGGGGATCATCTGCACAAGCGCCTGTCACGGCACCGGATTTACACACAGATCATCGGGATGATTTCGATCTTTGTCACCGCAATCTGGGGCATGTTCCAGAATGCGTCACTTGGCCCGCTTGGCGGTTGATTTCGTGTCGCGGTGCGTTGGTTAGGCCTGCGCGCCTTGACACCCCGAACGCAAACGCCAATTGAGACCGCATGGATAAGCAGAAAACACTCACACTTTCCGGTGTGCCCGAAGGTTACGACGCACGCGCGATCTTGAACGAGGTCGCAAAATCCGGTGCGCCCGTTGTGCACGTCTCCCGCGATGACAAACGGATGGCCGCGATGCGCGCAGCATTGGCGTTTTTTGCCCCCGATATGCCCGTGCTGGATTTTCCCGGATGGGATTGTCTGCCCTATGACCGCGTGTCGCCCAATGCGGATATCTCCGCGCAGCGTATGGCGACGCTTGCCGGTCTGGCACATGGTATGCCCAAACAATTTGTCCTGCTGACCACGCTGAACGCCGCGACACAGCGCGTGCCTGCGCGCCGCGTTCTGCGCGACGCCGCATGGAGCGCGCAAGTCGGCACCCGTGTGGATGAGGCCGCATTGCGCGCATTTCTGGTCCGCATGGGGTTTGTCCAAAGCCCCACCGTGATGGAGCCAGGCGATTATGCCGTGCGGGGTGGCATCATCGATATCTATCCGCCCGGTGATCTGGGCCCGGTCCGGCTTGATCTGTTCGGCGACACGCTGGACGGTGCGCGCCGTTTTGATCCCGCAACCCAGCGCACAACCGAAAAGCTGGAGCTGGTTGAACTCGCCCCGGTCAGCGAAGTGATCCTGGATGATCCCGCTATCACGCGGTTCCGTCAAAACTACCGCATCGAATTTGGTGCGGCAGGGACGGATGATCCTTTGTATGAGGCGATCTCGGCGGGGCGCAAACATCAAGGTGCTGAACACTGGATGGCGTTTTTCCATGACGGGATGGAGACGTTGTTTGACTATTTGCCCGGCGCGACGATCACGCAAGATGACCAGTTAACCGCCGCACGGCTGTCGCGGTGGGACACGATTGCCGATCAATACGAGACGCGGCGCATCGCGATGGCGAACCGCACAAAAATGGACAGCGTCTATAAACCGGCCCCGCCCGCAGGGTTGTATCTGGATGATGATGCGTGGTTGATAGCCACCGCAGACCACAGGATGATCCAGTTTGTGCAATTGCCGCAGCCCACCGGGCCGGGTGTTCTGGATGCTGGTGCGCGTATGGGGCGCAATTTCGCACCTGAGCGACAGCAAGAAAGTATCAGCCTTTTCGGATCATTAGCGGCGCATATTAAGGTAAAGCTTGAAGATGGACCTGTGCTGATCGCCAGCTATTCGGAAGGTGCGCGCGAGCGGCTGACCGGATTGATCGAGGACGAAGGCCTGTCCGAAGTGATCCCGATCCCGAATGCGACACGCATTGGTAAACGCGGGTTGCATTTGGCGGTTTGGGCGCTGGATCACGGATTTGAAGCGCCTTTGGGTGATCGTCGCCTGACCGTCATTTCAGAGCAGGACGTGCTGGGTGATCGGTTGATCCGCAGTCCCAAACGCAAACGCCGTGCAGAAAACTTCCTGACCGAAACCCAAAGTCTGACGCCCGGTGATCTGGTCGTACATGTCGATCACGGTATCGGCCGTTATCTGGGCATGGAAGTGGTAACTGCGGCAGGGGCTGCGCATGAGTGTCTGGTGCTGGAATACGCAGAGAATTCAAAGCTGTATCTGCCGGTCGAGAACATCGAACTGCTGTCACGATACGGCCACGACGAAGGGTTGCTTGATCGTTTGGGCGGGGGGGCGTGGCAATCCAAGAAGGTCAAGCTGAAAGAACGCATTCGCGAGATGGCCGACAAGCTGATCCGCATCGCCGCCGAACGTGCGCTGCGAAAAGCGCCGGTGCTAGAGCCACCACCCGGCATGTGGGACGCGTTTTCAGCGCGCTTTCCTTATACCGAAACCGACGACCAGATGCGTGCCATCGGCGATGTCATTGACGACATCACCAGCGGTAATCCGATGGACCGGCTGATCTGCGGCGATGTCGGGTTTGGCAAGACCGAGGTCGCCATGCGCGCGGCATTCGTGGCGGCAATGGCGGGCGTACAGGTCGCCGTGATTGCGCCGACCACATTGCTGGCCCGTCAGCATTACAAGAGTTTTGCAGAGCGGTTTCGAGGCTTTCCCATCGAAGTGCGCCAGCTAAGCCGGTTTGTGAGTACCAAGGACGCAAACGCCACCCGCGACGGTATGGCGCGCGGCACTGTCGATATTGTCATCGGCACGCATGCGCTGCTGGCAAAAGGCATCTGGTTCAACAACCTTGGCCTGCTGGTGATCGACGAGGAGCAGCACTTTGGCGTGCAGCACAAGGAACGTCTGAAATCCCTGCGCACAGACATTCACGTGCTGACCCTGACCGCGACACCCATTCCGCGCACTTTGCAACTGTCGCTGACGGGCGTGCGCGACCTGAGTATCATCGGTACGCCGCCCGTCGACCGACTGGCGATCCGCACCTATGTCAGCGAGTTTGACACCGTCACCCTGCGGGAGGCGCTCTTGCGCGAACATTACCGCGGCGGGCAGTCGTTCTATGTCGTCCCGCGGATCAGCGATCTGCCCGAGATCGAGGTATTCTTGCAGGCCCAACTGCCGGAACTGACCTATGTCGTTGCGCACGGCCAAATGGCGGCGGGTGAATTGGATGATCGCATGAATGCCTTTTATGATGGTAAATATGACATCCTTCTGGCCACAACGATCGTTGAATCCGGTTTGGACATCCCCACCGCAAACACGATGATCATTCACCGCGCCGATATGTTCGGGTTGGCGCAACTGTACCAGATCAGGGGCCGCGTTGGCCGCTCCAAAACCCGTGCCTATGCCTATCTGACGACGAAACCGCGCACGAAACTGACGCCATTGGCCGAAAAGCGGCTGCGGGTGTTGGGCAGTCTGGATACGTTGGGGGCTGGCTTTACGCTGGCCTCGCAAGATCTGGATATTCGCGGGGCGGGCAATCTACTGGGCGAAGAACAATCAGGCCAGATGCGCGATGTGGGTTTCGAGCTATATCAAAGCATGCTGGAAGAAGCGATTGCCAAGATCAAAGCAGGCGAGATGGAGGGGCTGTCCGAGGCAGACGAGCAATGGGCGCCGCAGATCAACCTTGGTGTGCCTGTGCTGATCCCGGAGGCCTATGTGCCTGATCTGGATGTGCGCCTGGGCCTTTACCGGCGTCTGTCCGGTCTGTCGACCAAGGTCGAGTTGGAAGGCTTTGCCGCAGAGTTGATCGACCGCTTTGGCAAGTTGCCAAAAGAGGTGAACACGCTGATGTTGGTCGTGCGCATCAAGGGTATGTGCAAACGCGCAGGCATTGCCAAGCTTGACGGCGGACCCAAAGGGGCGACCATTCAATTCCACAACGATAAGTTCGCCTCGCCCGAGGGGCTGGTGCAGTTCATTCAGGACCAGCGCGGCCTTGCCAAGGTCAAGGACAACAAGATCGTCGTGCGCCGCGACTGGAAGAAAGACAGCGACAAGATCAAAGGCGCGTTTGCCATCGCGCGTGATTTGGCTGAACATGTGATTGCGAAAAAGAAGCAATTGAAAGCGGAGCGGGCGGCATGAAACTGATATTGGGTCTGGCGTTGATTGGCCTGATGGTTGGTGCCTGCACGGCAGACCCCTTTGCGCCACGCCCTGCGGTACAGGGCGTGTCCGCGACGGGCCAGACCACCTATGCGTTTACGTTGACCCGGTCCAATGCGCTTGGCGTGACGCCTGTATCAAACGACGCGATTGCGGTCCGCGCCAACGGGCTTTGCCCAGCGGGCTACCGCGAAGTGTCGCGGTATGGATCGGCAGAGCGGCGGATATCTGGCATAATCTACACAGATGTGACCGTGCACATCGTCTGCACCTAGGCGCTATTCGGCAATTGCCATCTGTCTGCTGACCCGCGCCATGTGGCGCATGATGGCAAAGCCGACAAGAGCCATGACCAGCACCGCCGCGATCAGTGAATTCACCGTCGGCGGGAACAAAAGCGTGACGATTGACGCAATAGCCGCCGCGAAGATCGTTGAAACACCGCCAATAACCGATGCAGCCATGCCCGCGACATGGCCCATTGGCTCCATCGCGATGGCGTTCAGATTGCCCAGCGTCAGGCCCGCCTGAAAGAAAATGCAGAATTGCCAGACCAGAAAGATGGCAAAGCCGTAAGGTTCCATCATACTGGCAGGGTTCAACACCAATCCGACAACGGCGATGATCGTCTGGATGCCCAAAGTCAGTGTCACCAGCCGCTGCATCCCCACGCGCACCACGACCATTGCATTGAACAGACTGGCGCTGCCCGCAAGGATCGCAATAAGGCCCGTCCAATAGGGAAAGCTGTCAGCACGCCCGAACGTATCCGCATAGATCGGTTGGATCAGCATCAGGGTCAAAAACAGCATGCCCATCGCGAGAGTTTGGACAAAGATCGAAAGCCGCACGAGCGGGTGGGCAAATATTTCTTTTACCGCAATTGCCATCGGCTTGATACGGAACGGCCTGCGGTCTGCGTCATCCAAGGTTTCCGGCATGCGGAACGCCATCCAGATCACTGTAATGGTTGCAAAAACCACAAATGACAAAAATATCGTCCGCCAACCGCTGGCGATGATGATAAACGCCCCCATTGCCGGTGCGAAGGCAGGAACGAGCGTAAAGACAAGCATGACAAATGACACAATCCGCGCCATCTGCGCGCCCCCGTACAGATCGCGCACGATGGCGATGGCTACGATCCGCGGCGCTGCTGCACCAAAGCCCTGGATAACGCGCGCGATCAGCATCACCTCAAGCGTTTTACTGGCCCAAGCCACCAGTGCGGCTGCGATATAAAGCAGAGTGCCTGCAAAGAGCACGTTGCGGCGGCCGTAAGCGTCCGACAACGGCCCTGCGATGAATGTACCGATCCCCATGCCCAGAACAAAGCTGGTTAGTGTCAGGGCCGCGCGGTTGGCGTTGCCGGGTGACAGCTCATTTGCGATTTCGGGCAGGGCAGGCAACATTGCGTCGATTGAAAATGCAATGGTCGCGAACATCATTGCAATCAGGCCGATGAACTCGATCCGACCCATCGGAAAACTATCTAACTTCTTTGACACCTGACCCCCGGATTTCGGCGTCGTGGTCAAAACCTGACGCGCGCTCAGGTTGCGTAACCCAGAGTGGTAGGTCAGACAATCATTAAGTGTGGTCTGTGTGCTGATTTATGTGAGCATGGACAATGCCTTGGCCTAAACCGCCTGCAAAAGCGGCGGCTGCTTTGCGGCCGCAGTCGGCAAATATTGGATCTGCACAATGTCATGCAGCGTATCGAATGCTGCCGGATCATCCTGCGACACCACAAGAACAGATGCGTTGTAATTCACGATATCCGTGCGGATCTGCGCAAAATCCTGCAGTATGATCACCCGGTCCACATAGCGACAATGCTCCAACATCGCTTTGCGCAACTCGAACGGTTGTGCGCATGGCAACCCGCGCGCAAGGCTATAGCGGTCTGTCGCGCAGCCAATGATCAATTCGTCGCCCAGCGTCATCGCGTGTTGCAAAAATGCGCTGTGGTGCAGGCCAAAACTGTCGAATCGCCCGTAACTCAATACGGTGCGCCGGAATGCGGGGATCATCGACGTTCTGTCTGATTAAGGCTTGTCGCCGGACCGGTTTCATTGCGCCAAACAGCGGTCAGTGCTGTGTTTCTGGCGCCATGATGCCAGACCTCGAAATGGCGCGCTGTCGCGCCCATCTCAACGGCCTGTGTGATGTCGAAGATAGAAGGTTTGCCTGCGCGCTCAGGCTGCGCCTGTTCTTGTGCCATTTTTCCCGCTCACTCTTTGATCCGGGGTCTATCGCCCCGTGTAACAGAGAATCGTAGGGCAGACTTTGGCAATTGGCAAAGCCAGAACAGTGTCATTGCAGGGTTCTGTGACCTATTTGTCATATAGGTCCGGACTTTGCTTGCGGGGTCAGGTGTTACCGGTCAGCTCGGCAATCACCTTGGTCCACAACTCGGGTGGCTGTGCGCCGGGCACAGCATGCTGGTTTGCAACGATAAACGTTGGCACAGAAGATATTCCCATCTTGCGGCTATGCGCATCACGATCGGCGATGGCTGCGCGATCCTCATCGGTGCTGAGCAGGCGGGTGACAACGGCGGCATCCATGTCGATGCTGTCGGCAATGTCGGCCAAGACTTCGGCGTTGCCAATGTCGCGTGCATCAACGAAATAGGCTTGGAACAAGGCCGCGACGGCGGCCGTCTGTCGTCCCTCGATGCCTGCCCAGTGGATAAGGCGGTGCGCGTCCATTGTGTTCGGCGTCCGCTTCATCGCCTCAAAGTTGATCGTCAGTCCCGCGTTTTTTGCATTTTCCACAACTGGGGCATAGGCGCGCACGGCGCCCTCTTTGCCGCCGAACTTGCCTTCCAGATAGGCGCGCCGGTCCATGCCTTCGCGGGGCATATCGGGGTTCAATTGAAAGGGGTGCCATTCAATCAAAAACGGATGGCCGGGCTGATCTGCCAAGGCTTTGTCCAGATGTGCCTTGCCAATATAGCACCACGGGCAAATCGGGTCGGACATAATATCGAGCTTGATCGGGTCGGTCATTTCAAAGCCTCATAGTCTGCGCGCAATTGGCGGCGCAGTATTTTGCCGTTTGCCCCGGCTGGCAAAGCGGTCAGGTGAACGTAAAGGCGCGGCTGTTTGTAGCGCGCAAGCTTGTCCTTGGCATAGGCCGCAAGCGCGGTGTCGTCCAGAGGGGCGGGGCCAGTATAAAACGCGGCAATCACGCGCACGCCGTCTTTGACAGCGACTTCGGTGACGCCAACCGCGTCAATGCCGGGCATCGCGGACAGGACCGCCTCAACCTCCAGCGGTGAGACCCGAAAACCGCCTGCATTCATCATGTCGTCATTGCGACCCAGATAGGTGATTTGTCCATCCGCATCCATCACACCCTGATCACCGGTCAGAAACCAGTCGCCCTGAAACCGTGCGGCGGTCTCTTGGGGCGCGCCAAAATAGCCCAGCATCAGGCCCGGATCGCTGCGGTGAATGGCAATCGTGCCGGGTGATCCGGGTGTCGCTGTGCCCTCAGGTGTCAGGATCTGAACCCGGCGTCCGGGCTGGGGCGCACCCAGTGCGCCGTCCTTTACAGGGCAACCGGGTGCGCCTGATATAAAGGTTGAGCATTCCGACATGCCGAACGCTTCATAGACCGCCGTGCCAGTGGCGCGGTTCCAGCTTTCGCGCACAGCAGGTGACATCTTCTCGCCCGCGCTCAACCCGTGGCGCAGATGCGGCAGTGTCAAGGTTCTGCCGGACTTGAGCGCCTGCCTGTACACCCCCGGCGCTGCGGCAAAAATCGTCGCCCCGTAGCGATCCATGAGGGGGGGCAAGTCGCCGGCAGACGTTCCCGGCGCAGGGATCACTGCTGTCGCGCCCAGCGTCCAAGGGTCCATCAACCCGGTGCCCAGCGTATAGGTCCAGTTGAACGCACCGGCATGCATCATGCGGTCATCGGCGCGCAGACCGTACCATCCGTCAAACATCATCCGGCGGGCCAGAATGGCGCGGTGGGCATGCATCACCGCAGAGGGTGTGCCGGATGTGCCTGATGTGTAGATGATATAGCCCAGCCTGTCCGGGTCCCCCATATGCCACGCGGCTGGCGGCAGGTTTCGCATGGCGCGCAAGTCGACTAAATCTATGCAGGGGGTGTTTGCGGGGCAGGGCACCTCTGGATCATTCAAGATCACGGCAGGGTTCAACGATGCGATGATTTTCGCTACCTCGGTCTCGGTCAGTGCGGCGGCGGTCGGCACCGGCACCAAACCGGCGGCCAGCGCACCCAGATAGGCAATCGGGAAATCGGGCGTGTTGCCAAGGCGCATCAGCACAATGTCACCGGGTGCCAGCCCCTGCGCCAACAATCCTGTCGCTGTGCCGCGCACCGCTTGGGTCAACCGCGCGTAGGTCCATTCATCGGCGAGATCGTAGGATACCACCAAAAGCGCGGGCTTTTCCGGCGTATCCTGTCCCGCGCGCAGGACATATTCGGCAAGGTTGAACTCAGGCTTTAACATGTCTTTTCGGTACCGCGCTCGACGCAGCGTTGCAAGCATTCGCGCGCAAAGCTATATCAGGTGAATGAACAAAGATGCCCCCGAAAGTCTGATCCAGATTGCCCGTCAAGGCGGCGCACCCGAGACGACGCCCCCCGTTGATCTGGGCGCGCGTGTGCGTGAACTGCGCAAGGGCCGCAAATGGACGCTGGAACAGGCAGCCAAGCAGGCTGGACTGGCGCGTTCGACCTTGTCCAAGATCGAAAACGGTCAAATGTCACCGACCTATGATGCGCTGAAAAAGCTGGCTGTGGGTTTGGAAATTTCGGTGCCGCAATTGTTCACGCCCCCGGCAGCTGAACGGATCAATGGCCGCATGGCTGTGACCAAATCGGGCGAAGGGGCGGCCAAGGCCACAACCACCTACGAACATGAGCTGTTGGCAGACACTTTGCTGAAAAAGCAGATGTTGCCCTACCGGGCGCGCATCAGGGCACGGTCGATGGATGAATTCGACGGTTGGGTGCGGCACGACGGCGAGGAATTCCTGTTCGTGATCACCGGTGTTGTGCAGTTATTCACCGAATTTTACGAGCCGGTCGAGCTGCGGCGCGGCGACAGCGCATATTATGACGCGACAATGGGGCATAACGTGATTTCGACCTCTGCCGAGGATGCGACGATTTTGTGGGTCACATCGCTGTCCTGACGCGCGTTAGTGATGGAACAAACGGCGCAGCACAAGATGGGCGATGCCGACCGCCAACAGCTGGACAACGATGAACGCGGCGACATGACCGGGATAAATCCCTGCAAACGTGTCCGAGAACCCGCGCGCGAATGTCACCGCAGGGTTGGCAAAGCTGGTCGAGGACGTGAACCAATATGCGCCCGTTATATAGAGCGCGACCAAAGTTGGCACGGCGTCAGGGCGCGCCTTGAGACCACCAAAAATCACGAACAACAGACCGAACGTGGCGATCCCTTCGGAGAACCATTGCGCGCCGCCAGTGCGGTGCATTGTAGTGGAGGTCTGCAAGATCGCCAGATCGAACATCGCATGTGCCGCCCAGACACCCAGAACGCCCCCTGCAACCTGCGCCAGCATGAAAACCGGCACCTCGCGCGTGACCATCTCGCCGCGCAAGGCAAATGCTAGTGTGACCGCCGGATTGAAATGCGCGCCAGAAATCGGGCCCAGCACGGTGATGATCACATACAGCATGCAGCCTGTGGCAATGGCATTGACCAGCAATGTCAGTGCGACGTTTCCATCCGCAAGGTTCACCCCCATGATGCCCGAAGCGATCACGGAGATCAGCAGCATCGCGGTGCCCAACCCTTCGGCAAATGCTTTGCGCATCATCTTGGCTCTCCTTTTGCCATGCAAAGCAGCTTTGCCGCCTGTTCAGCGCTTCGCTTAGCGGTGTTCTGTAACAGTTTTGCGAAGCTTATTCGTCGCCGTTCCACCACCACACTTCAGGCATGAAGTTGGGTCCATCCCCATAAAGCGGTAATCTATCAGGATAGGCCATGCGCGCATCATGGGCGATCAACCCCTCATCGAATTGCCAGATCGGAATCACATAGCGCCCCGCCGTCAGCACCCGGTCCAGCGCGCGGGTGGCATTGGTGAAATCTTCGGCCGTTACAGATGTCAGCATCCGGTCGATCATGCCATCAATCGCAGGGTTGCGTGCGCCCATGACATTGCGCGTGCCGGTCTGGTCTGCGGCCTCGGACCCCCAATAATAGCGCTGCTCATTGCCGGGGCTGAGCGATAGCGCACGGCGGAATGTGGTTATGTCAAAATCGAACGCATCAAGGCGGGCCACCACCTGCGCGCTGTCGACAATTTCGACCGTGGCATCAATGCCGAGGCGTTTGAGCGCCTGAACATAAAGCTCAGCCGACTTTTCCGAACCTTGAAAATCCTGCGCAGACCCTTTGGAGATCAGGATGCTAAAGCGCAGCGGTGTCCCATCAGCGGCGCGCATGGTGCCACCTGCGGCGGAAAACCCAGCATCCTGCAACAGTTTCATCGCCGTGCGGATGCCTTTGCGGTTGCGTGCACTGCCATCAGAGACGGGCAAGGCGTAGCCTTTAAGTGTGCCGGGCAACAGATCGGCGGCAAAGGGGGCAAGCATCTCTGCGACCGCCTGCGGTGCCGGACCGGGCTCCATCGCAAGCGTGGAGTTGGAGAAATACGAGCTGATGCGCGGCAAGGCGCCCCCGGTGAGCGTGCCGTTGATATATTCAAAGTTGAACGCCTGTATCAGCGCCTCGCGGACGCGCCAGTCATCGAACGGCGCGCGGCGGGTATTTATCGCAAATCCAGTCATGCCAGAGGGTTTTGAATGTGGAAATGTCGATTTGATCACATCACCGCGCTGGACGGCAGGAAAGTCATATTGACTGGCCCATGTTTCGGCGTTGAATTCGCGCCCTGCGGATATTTCGCCGGCCTTGAATGCCTCAAACAGCACCGTGCCGTCACCATAGAAATCCAGCCGGATTTCATCAAAGTTGTTGGTGCCACGGCGCAGCGGCAGATCCGCGCCCCAATAGTCGGGGTTGCGTTTCAGCGTCACGCGGCGGCCTGCATCATAGCTGTCGACCACATAGGGGCCTGTGCCCAGCGGGATGTCAGCGAGGGGTGCGTTGGCGAAATCCTTGCCCTCCCATTGCGCGCGGCTGAGGATGGGGCGCATGCCCGCCAGCAGCGCGAGTTCGCGGTTCTCTTGGTTAAAGGTAAAGCGGACTTTGCGCGGGCCGGTTTGTTCGATTTTCTCGATCTGGCGGTAAAGACCGTGATAACGCGGGTGCCCTTGCGTGCCCAAAACCTCGTAGGAAAAAAGCACATCATCGACCGTCACCGGCGTCCCGTCAGAGAATCGGGCGATCTCTCGGAGGGTGAATTCCACCCATGCGCGAGAATCAGGAACCTCGATTGTCTCGGCCAGCAGGCCATAAAGCGCAAATGGTTCGTCCCAAGACCGGCCCATCAGGCTTTCGTGGGTAAAAAAGGGCAACTGCCAGGGCACCGTTCCTTTGCGTACAAACGGGTTCAGACTGTCGAACCCGCCGGTGTTGCCAAGCGTGATGGTGCCGCCTTTGGGCGCATCGGGGTTCGCATAGGGCAGGGACACAAAATCCGGTGGTAGCGCGGGGGTGCCGTACATAGATATCCCGTGCGTCGGCTGAGCGGCGGCGAATCCCCCCCACAGAATCAATGAAGAAACACACGCAAAGCGCCCCAGTTTCACGAAAAAATCGAATGCCATTTTGGAAACAATCATGCCCAGCCTTTGTTTTATAGCGTTAACCTTTAGCTGTGCCTGTACGCAGGTTCAAACTTTTGCTTGGACTCTGCGCGCGCAATTGCTTATAACAAGGGCACTGCTCGATAGGTTTCTTGCCTGTATGAAACCTGCCTCAATAACTTAACGCCAGCTTCGTGCTGGCGTTTTTTTTTGCTCATTTGATAAGCAATCAAATCAACCACATCTTTGGCGTTCACTTTGCGTGCGCAGCACTACATGATGAAGTGCACGCGCAGCAAGACATGATGCAGCTGCAGAATATCATTAAGGAGATCCCCCATGGCATATACAATTGATCTGGCTGGCAAGACTGCCGTAATCACCGGTTCCAACTCGGGCATCGGGCTTGGGGTTGCATGGGCGTTGGCGCGCGCCGGCGCGGATATCGTGCTAAACTCCTTCACCGACACTCCCGATGATCACGCTATCGCGAAGAAGATCAGCGATGAGACCGGCGTGAAAGCCTGCTACATTCAGGCCGACATGTCCAAGGCCGATCAGTGCCGGAAACTGATTGAGGACGCCGGTGTCTGCGATATTCTGGTGAACAATGCCGGTATCCAGCATGTTGCCCCGATTCCTGAATTTTCAACCGAAAAATGGGACGCAATCATTGCGATCAACATGTCGTCTGCCTTTCATACCACCGCTGTGGCGCTGCCCATGATGCGCAAGGCGGGTTGGGGTCGGGTGATCAACATCGCCTCGGCCCACGGTCTGACCGCATCGCCCTTCAAATCGGCATATGTGACAGCAAAACACGGCGTTGTCGGCCTAACCAAGGTGACGGCACTGGAGACGGCCAAAGAAGACATCACCTGCAACGCCATTTGCCCCGGTTATGTCCTGACGCCCATCGTGGAAAAGCAGATCCCGGACACGATGAAGGAGTACGACATGACCCGCGAAGAAGTGATGGAGAATGTCCTGCTGACGCGTCAACCCAGCAAGGAATTCGCCACGGTCGAGCAAATCGGCGAAACAACCACATTCCTGTGTGCCTCTGCGGCGGCCCAGATCACCGGCACGACAATCTCTGTCGATGGCGGGTGGACGGCGCTGTAGGGCGCGGGGGGATGGCAAAGCTAAAAATCAACCTCGCCCTGCAGGGTGGCGGTGCGCATGGCGCGTTCACATGGGGCGTGCTGGATTGTCTGCTGCAACAGGACGACATCGAGATTTGCGGCATCTCCGGCACCTCTGCGGGGGCCCTGAATGGTGCGGCACTCAAGGCGGGGATGGTCGCAAATGGCCGCGCGGGCGCGCGCGAGAACCTCGACTGGCTTTGGCACGAGGTAGCTGGTGTGTCGGACATTGGCATGAGCCAGTGGATGGCGCCCTTTGGCGTTGCAACGCTCAGCAAGGCGATTGAATATTCATGGCCCGTGGCCGTTTCCGATGCGGTCTCGAATATGACATCGCCCTATGCCTTTGGCCCGCTTTACAAAAACTCGCTTCAGGACATCGTCACGCGCTTTAACTACGACCAGGTCTGCGGTGATGCCGCGCCGCAGCTCTTTGTCTGCGCGACGCGCGTGCGCAATGGCAAAATCCGGGTGTTTTCGGGCGACGAAATCGGGCCGGATGCACTGATGGCTTCTGCGTGCCTGCCAACCGTCTTTAAAGCAGTTGAGATGTACGACAGCGAAACCGGCCAGTCAGAGGCGTTCTGGGATGGTGGGTATACGGGCAATCCCGCGCTCTTTCCCTTATTCTCCAATGGCTTGCCGGGCGACATTGTAGTCGTAAATATCAACCCGCTGGAACGCAAAGAAATCCCCAAAACGCCGAAGCAAATCCAGAACCGTATCAACGAGATCAGCTTTAACTCGAGCCTGCTGCGCGAATTGCGCGCGATCGAGTTTGTGCAGCGCCTGCTGGACAAGGGAACCCTGAATGAGGGGGCGATGAGCCGGGTGCGCGTGCATATGATCGCGGATGATGTTCTGATGGAACAATTGTCTGTTGCAACCAAGATGATCCCGAACCCCGAAGTGATCCGGACCTTGCACAAAGCGGGTTTTGACGCCGCAGAAGCTTTTTTGGCGGCCCATAAGGCGGACATCGGCAAAAGAAGCAGCGTCGACCTGAAGGGGATGTTCTCTTAGCGTCGCTGCAAAAGCAAACAGATCAAACGCGGCTGCCGTTCAGGACTTGCGCAGTTTCTTGACGGTATCCGCGTTGACTTCGACAGGGCGGTCAGAAGGGTACACAAGCCCCGCTGAAATCACCAGTTTGGCCGCGTCTTCAACGGTCATGTCGAGCTCGATCACGTCACGTTTCGGGAAAAACAATAAAAATCCCGACGTCGGGTTCGGCGTTGTTGGCAGAAAGACCGAAACCATCGGCCCTGTCGGGTCCGCCTTCAGCGCGACTTCGCCTTTGGCGTCCGTCGAGATAAACCCAAGCGCCCAAACCCCTTTGCGGGGGTATTCGATCAGGCAGGCGGTCTCAAAGCTACGATCAGACTGGGCAAAGATGGTTTCGGAAATCTGCTTGATGCCGGAATAAATCGTGCGCACCACGGGCGTGCGTTCCACAAGGCTTTCTGCAAAGCGGATCAGCGACCGGCCAATGAACCCCTTGGCGATCCAACCGATAAGGATCGTGAACATCAGAAATATTATGACGCCAAGGCCACGCACGTTGATCTGAATGGACGGGTCCATGCCGAAATAGTCCTGTAGCATGCGATCAGGGTGATAGGCCGCCGGCACCAAGGGCAGGACGAACCCGTCAATCCAGCCGACAACCGACCAGATCAGCCAAATGGTCAGGCCGACAGGGGCAATCACCACAAGACCCGTCAGGAAGGATGCGCGCAGGCGCGACACCAAGCTGCTGCGCCGCGGTGTGCTGGGTTCTAGGTCGAAAGGCGTGTTCATGAAAGATGGTCCGCACAAAGGGTCGCGTTATAGCTAAGGTCTTTGGCGGCCGGTCACAATGGTCGCCTAACAGAATGGAGACTGCTTAACACAATGGTCGGCTTCAAAAGCAGCGTTGATGCCGAATTAGGCGGGTTTTATCGCCAATGCGATGGCAATCTCGGCGGCAAGCCGGGCATTGTTGCGCACCAGCGCGATATTCGCGGTCAGCGATTTGCCTTCGGTCAGTTCAAATATGCGCTGTAACAAGTAGGGCGTGACCCCTTTTCCGGTGATTCCATGCGCCTCGGCGTCGGCCTGCGCGCGCGCGATGATCGGATTCAGATCGGTTGCGGGAATTTCTGCCGATTTCGGGATCGGATTGGCGATCAATTGACCACCGGGCAACCCCATCGCGACACGGGTCCGATGTGCCGCCGCAATCTGCGCTGCGCTGTCCAGACGCAAGGGGGATTTCAACGGCGAAGAAGCGCTCCAGAAGGCAGGAAAGCTGTCTTGGCCGACAGTAATTACGGGAACGCCTTGTGTTTCTAGCACCTCGAGTGTTTTCGCTACGTCAAGGATGGCCTTGGCCCCTGCCGCGACCACTGTGACAGGGGTTTGGGCCAGTTCCAGGAGGTCAGCAGAGATGTCAAAACTGTTCTCGGCGCCCTTATGCACCCCGCCAATGCCCCCTGTTGCGAATACCGAAATGCCCGCCAGTCCTGCCGCGATCATCGTTGCGGCGACGGTCGTCGCGCCGGTGCCACCTGTCGCAATGCAAACGGCCATGTCCGCGCGGCTTAGCTTGGCGACACCTTTGGCCTGCGCGAGGGTGCTGAGTTGTGTTGCATCCAGTCCGATGTGCAGCGCGCCGTCGATCACGGCGATTGTCGCAGGCACCGCGCCTGCAGCGCGCACGTCTTCCTCAACCTGTTGTGCGACCTGTTCGTTTTGCGGATAGGGCATGCCGTGGGTGATGATCGTGCTTTCAAGCGCCACAATCGCGCGGCCTTGTGCGCGGGCTTCTGCGACTTCGGCGCTGAATGTCAGGGGAATGGTCATATCTTTGTCTCTCCAGCTACATAGAGGGCGGCATGGTCAAGGGCGTCCTGCAAGGCGGCTTGCGGGGCCAGCCTGCGCAGTTCTGCGGCAATATGGGCGGCCATAAAGGTATCACCGGCCCCGGTGATCCGCGTCACCTGAACGGCAGGGGGCTGCAGCGTCAGCAATCCGGTGTGATCACCCAGCGTCGCGGGCTTGTCACCATCCGTGACCACAACCCGCAGCGCCCCGCGTGTCAGCAAGCCGCGCGCAGCCTCTTGCGACCCGTCAAAGCCGGTCTGACACAGCAATCCTGCCTCTTCGAGGTTCACATAGAGCGTGCCGCGCTGTGCGCGCATGAACGGTGCCAGCCGCAACGCCTTGCCGGGCGATGCAGGTGCGACGCGCAGGTCGGCTTGGGCAAATAGCGGGCTTTGCGCCATTTCAGACAGCAGATCAAGCGTGAGATTACCGTCCAGCGCGACAGCGCCAGTATAGGGGCTTGCCAAGCTACCATTATGAAACGGCTGCAGTATCTTGTCGCCTGCGGTTTCAAGCGAATGGGCGTCTGCAATCGCAGCGATCAGCCCGTTGGACCCTTCAACGGCCATATAGACGTCCGTCGGCAGGTCTTGTGAGCGGTAGATAAAGTCGGTCGCCAGCCCGCGCACCTGACAGGCCGCCATCAATTCATCGCCCTCGGCGTCTGACCCTACCGCGCTAAGCAGCGCAGGTTTCAACCCGAAGCGAGCCAGCGCCATCCCGATGTTGAGCGCCACGCCGCCGGGCCTGCGCGTGATGCGGCCCGGCATGTCGGAACCTTGCCGCATTGCTGTTTCGGAACGGCCAATGACGTCCCAAAGGACCGAGCCAATGCACAGGATGTCGTGGTTTTGCGTCATGCCAGCGGTGTAGCGTTACCTGCGCGTGCTGCGCAAGCTGGCTTATTGCGGCACGGCAAAAGTTAATGCGGCCCAAAATGTTTCCCACACAGTAGCACCTTCGGCGGTCGAGGCATCCGCGAAAGGTTGCAGCACCACAGCGTCAAAAAGATACCGATGTCCGGGTGTTACGGGAATGTCTGCGATGCCTTGCGCATCTGTCCGGTGCAGTGTGATCGTTACCGTATCGTCTGGCGCGCGGTCAAAGACTTCGACCTGTACATCGGGCCGTGGCGCACCGCGAAAGGTCAGGGTAACCTTCATGTTATTGTCGAAGTTCGGGTCGTAAGGATTTGTTAGTGCAGTGAATTCAGTCACAAGACCTAACTCTATATCCGACCCAGCGCCGTCCCCGACCGCAATCAGCGCCTTGGCATGCCGGGTATAGCTTTCCTTGAACCTGATCTTGCTCCAGCCGGCAGCCTCGTGGTCTGTGGCCGCATCCCTGAAATCCTTGTGATCGGCAAACTTCAAGAACTTTTCCCATTCCGAATAGGTCACAAACGACGGCGTCGTCTCATGCACAACGGACACAAGCGCATCCTTGACAGGTGCCGCAGTGTTCAGCGCCGGATTGTCGCCGGTACGCGGTGTCAGGGCGACGCGTTCACCGTTCGCCGCCATCTCGAACCGGCTGCTGCTGCGGTCAAAAAACGACAGGGTATTGCCGGAAAATTCCTGTCCGTTCTTGAACTCTGCCTCTAGCGTTCCGTCATTCAGTATCTGATAAGAAAGCGGCTGAATCCAAAACTCATGCGCTGCGGCCATCGGGGCGGCAAAGGCCAGCGAAGTAACCAAGACAAGACGGGAAAACGACATGGTGCACTCTTTCTATTTATTTAGGGCAAAGCTGACGTTGCTGGGGGTTTTGTCAAGTGCGCTGCTCTGGGGGGCGACGTTGCCTGCGCAGGCGCATGAGTTACAGCCAACCATCGCGGATTTGACCGTTGAGCCGGGGCAGGCGGAAATGGTGTTCCAACTGAATCTTGAGGCTCTTTTGTCAGGTATTGATCTGGACACTATCAAAGATACCAATAACGCCGAGAATGCCCAGGACTATGATGATTTGCGCGCGCTTCCAGCGGATGCAATTGCGGCGCGTGTGCCGGACCTTTTGGCGAACTGGAATGGCTTGCCGATGTTGCTGGTCGATGGACAGGCGGTCGCGTTGCAAAGCGCCGCGCTTACCATACCGCAAGACGTAGATATTGAGTTGGCGCGCATCGCGCAGTGGCGGTTGAGCGCCGCAGTGCCGCAGGAAGCCAGCGAAGTGGTGGTCACTTGGCCGGATGGGGCAGGCGCGATGGTGCTGCGTCAGCAAGGTGTTGAGGAACCTTTTACCGGCTATTTGAGCGGTGGAGAGAGCAGTCCGGTGATTTCGCTTGCCGGTGGCGGGGCGCAAACCGGCTGGCAGGCTTTTGGCAGCTATATTCCGGTCGGGTTTGACCATATTTTGCCGCAGGGACTTGACCATATTCTCTTTGTTCTGGGGCTTTTCCTGCTGTCTACCCATCTTGCCCCGCTTTTGTGGCAGGTGTCGGCGTTCACGCTGGCGCATACCGTTACGCTCGCGTTGGGCGCGCTTGGGCTGGTCAATGTTCCGGGTTCTATTGTTGAGCCGTTGATTGCGGCGTCAATCGTCTATGTCGCTGTCGAGAATATCTTTTCTACCGGACTTAGCCGCTGGCGTCCGGTCGTGATCTTCGGGTTTGGCCTGCTGCATGGCCTTGGGTTCGCATCCGTTCTGGGCGATTTTGGCCTACCGGCTGATCAGTTCATTCCGGCCCTCATTGGCTTTAACGTGGGTGTAGAAGTCGGCCAGTTGACGGTCATCGCCTTGGCTGCTGCCTTGTTGTGGCTGGCCATTGGTGCCGCGCGGGTGGCGCGTCTTAACGGGCTTGAGGAAGAGGTGCGCGAACATGATGTCATGTTCCGCGCGGTCTCTATTACAGGGTCGTTGATCATCGCGATCATCGGGGCTTACTGGGTGGTGGAGCGGACGCTTTTGTAAGCGTCCTTCTTACAGCATTGCGCTGATCAGGGTGCCGAGTGTCGCCGCAGGGTCCTCGGTGCCCCAAATCTCGTCTGCGATGCCAAAAAAGTCTGTCATCGGCGCAAGGGTGCGGATCATGTCCACATCAAGCGCGCCTTCTGCGACCACAGGCACTTCGATAACCTCGGACCACCAGCGGAACAAATCCAGCTCTGCAAAACTGCCATCACCAAGCGCGCTGGCCTGTACCGGGCCAAAGCAGACGTAATCTGCACCTGCTTCGCCTGCTGACATGCCATCGTGACGCGACGTGCCGCAATGCGCACCGACAATTGCATCCTCATGCAGTTCCTTGCGGGCATGGCGCACGGTGCGCGCGGCGTCGCGCAGATGCACACCGTCCAGCCCAAGCCGGTCCACCATTTGCAAATGATCGGTTATCACCAAGGCAACATCGCGGGCATGCGTCACTTCGCGCAGCACATCTGCGGCGCGGCTCAGCACGTCCTCGTCCTTTGAGGCAAGCGCAAGACGCACGCAGGCAATCGCGTGTGTGTCCAGTATCGACGCCAAAAGCGATGGAAATATTTCCAGTTCAATCTGTGGCGGGGTGATCAGGTAAATTTGTGGCTGGTCTGGCGTGTCCATGGTGCATCCTCACGGGCGGGTAATAGGCGTTTGACGCTGTGCCTATCGAATGCGCGTGCAAAAGAAAACTCCTCACTGCATGCAGCCCCTGCTTCTTGCAGCGAAGGGTCCACGCAGCTATGACGCGGGTATGACAGAACCCGTAATCAAACCGACCCTTCCCGCAATCGTTCTTGTGCGCCCGCAGATGGGTGAGAACATCGGTGCCGCCGCGCGCGCGATGTGGAATTTCGGGCTTGATCACATGCGGGTTGTGGCGCCGCGTGACGGTTGGCCGAACCCGTCGGCCGTTGCGATGGCCTCAGGGGCCGGGCGGTTGTTGGATCAGGCGCGGCTGTGCCCTGATCTGCCCGATGCCTTGGCCGATTGTGATTTCGTCTATGCCACGACGGCACGCGACCGCGATTTGACCAAACCAGTGTTCAGCCCTGAGGCCGCAATGCAGGACGCCGCCGCGCGTATTGCCGCAGGCCAGCGCGTGGCGATCCTGTTTGGCCCTGAGCGTGCCGGGCTAGAAAATGACGATATCGCGCGCGCCAATGCGATTGTATCGGTGCCGGTGAACCCGGCGTTCCCATCGTTGAACCTTGCGCAATGTGTGTTGTTGATGGGGTATGAATGGATGCGCCAAACCGGCATGGTTGCGGCGCAAACGACCGAAATGGCCGGCACGGACTGGGCAAGCGGTGCCGAGGTCGAGCATTTGGCGATACATTACGAGGACCGGATGGAAGACGCAGGGTTCTTTTACCCCGACCACAAAGCCACCTCAATGAAGGTGAACCTGCGCAACATGTGGTCGCGCATGCCGCTGACGCGGGCAGATGTGCAGATGTTTCACGGCATGATGCGGCAAATGGTGCGTTGGAAAGAGCGCGGTTAAAGCGTAGCTACCCCACGAAAGACAACTAAGAGGCAAGCGATGGCTGAGAAACGCAAATTGTTTGAAGAGGTGGGCAGCGCCGAGGCGGCAAAGCCCGTGGCCACCACCGGTGTGATTGACAAAGGCCGCAGCACGGCAAGAGGCGCGATCCGGGTCTGGCTGATGATGCTGTTTACATTGGTGTTTGTGATGATCGCCGTGGGCGGCATGACACGTTTGACGGATTCCGGCCTGTCGATCACCGAATGGCGGCCTTTGACAGGTGCAATCCCCCCCTTGAGCGAAGCCGACTGGGCCTCCGAATTTGCGAAATACCAGCAGATTGATGAGTTCAAATTGCAGAACTCATGGATGCAATTGTCTGATTTTAAAGTGATCTATTGGTGGGAATGGGGTCATCGCCAGTTGGGTCGCGTCATCGGTCTGGTTTGGGCGCTGGGGTTCCTTTACTTTTTGGTCCGCCGTCAAATTCCGGTCGGTTGGACGCCACGCCTGCTGTTCATCGGTGGTTTGGGCGGCGTGCAGGGGGCCATTGGCTGGTGGATGGTCGCCTCTGGCGTAACCTCTGGCGAAGGGACGCTGGATGTCGCCAGCTACCGGTTGGCGACCCACCTTGGACTGGCCTTTGTGATTTTGGGGTTCATAACGTGGTACACGCTGCTTTTGGGCAGGCCGGAACGCGATCTTTTGCAGGCGCGCCGGACAAAGGAGGCCAAACCCTTCAGCCTTGCCACCGGTTTGATGCATTTCACCTTTCTGCAAATCTTGCTGGGCGCTTTGGTCGCGGGCATTGATGCGGGGCGGTATTTTCCCACTTGGCCGCTGATGCAGGGGCAGGTGTTTCCGCCTGACGCCTTCACCATCGAACCGCTGTGGCGCAACTTTTTCGAGAACGCAGGGCTGGTGCAATTTATGCACCGGGTGTCGGCGTATCTGTTATTCATTTTTGGCGTGATCGTCTGGTTGCGTGGACGCAAATCAGCCCATGCCACCACGCGGTTTGCGTTCAACGCTGTGATGGCTGCACTGACGCTGCAGATTGTCGTGGGCATTGTCACTGTGCTGTATGCCGCACCTGTGCACATCGCCCTTGTCCACCAAGCGCTTGCCGTGATCCTGTGGGTATTGATCCTGCGTGCGCGTTACTTGAGCGCATATCCCATCGCCACATCCCTGAGAGGAACCTGAACCGATGACTGCATATGATGATCTGATGGCCCACCAGCGCGAAACCCAAGCGTTGAGCCAGATCGCAGGCCGGTTGGGCTGGGATCAGGAAACCATGATGCCGCGCGGTGCCGCCCCGCAACGCGCCGAGGAAATGGCCGCACTTGAAAGTGTGCTGCATGCGCGCCGTACCGCGCCCCAAGTCGCGGACTGGCTTGAGGCGGTGGACGCGGCCGCGTTGGACGATGTGGGGCGCGCCAATCTGCGCCACATTCGCCGCGACACCGAACGCGCCAGCAAAGTACCTGCCGCGTTGGCTGCACGCATCGCGCGTGTGACATCGCAGGCGCAGGGCATTTGGGCCGAGGCCCGCGCAGACAACGATTTCAAAGCGTTTGCGCCCACCTTGACCGAAGTGCTGGCGTTGAAGCGCGAAGAGGGCCAAGCCTTGGCCGTTGGTGGCGATGTATATGACGCGATGCTGGCCGATTATGAGCCGGGCACCACGGGCGCAGAGTTGGAGGCAATGTTCGGCGCGTTGCGCCCCGAATTGAGCGCCCTGCGCGCCACCGTGCTGGAGGCCGAAGCGCCTGCAAAGCTGGATCATGCTTTTGACGAGGGCGCGCAGATGAAATTGACGCGCCAGCTTGCCAAAGCATTCGGTTATGACATGAGCAATGGCCGCGTCGACAAGGCCGTGCATCCGTTTTCATCTGGCTCTGGTCTAGACGTTCGCATCACGACGCGCACCTCGGAACGTGACCCATTCAATTGTTTTTACTCGACTATTCACGAAGTTGGCCATGCGGCTTATGAGCAGAACATCAACCGCGACTATCTTCTGACGCCTCTGGGACGCGGCGTGTCGATGGGTGTGCACGAAAGCCAAAGCCGGATTTACGAGAACCAGATTGGCCGCAGCCGCGCGTTCACCGGATGGCTTTTTGGTCAGATGAAAGATGCTTTTGGCGATTTTGGCGTCGCTGATGAAGACACGTTCTACAAGATTGTGAACCGTGTGAATAACGGCTTTATCCGTACCGAGGCGGACGAATTGCAATACAATCTGCATGTCTTGCTGCGCTTTGATCTGGAGCGGGCCTTGGTCAGCCACGACCTTCAAGTCGCTGATCTGGAGGCGGCTTGGAATGACCGCTTTGAGGCTGATTTCGGCTATCCGGTGGACAGGGCGTCCAACGGGGTTCTGCAGGATGTGCATTGGTCGGTGGGCTTGATCGGATATTTCCCGACCTATTCGCTTGGCAATGTCTATGCAGGTTGTTTGAATGAGGCGATGCGGGGGGCTGTGCCGGATTTGGATAGCCAATTGGCGCAGGGCGATACCTCTGCTGCGACCACGTGGTTGGGTGCCAATCTGCAAACCCACGGTGGCCTTTATGAGCCGCGCGACATCATTGAGAAAGCCAGCGGCGTTGTGCCCTCTGAGGCACCACTGCTGGCGTATCTCAAGGAAAAGTTCAGCACGCTTTATAACCTCTGAGATCAGTCGCTTGACTCAAAAAGCCCCGGTCATTGACCGGGGCTTTCTTGTTTTAGATCAATGGCTTTTAGGCCGACGTTACTCTTCCACCGCTTGGGCGTCTTCATCGCCCTGATCGGCAATCCACGCGACGGAAACAACAACTTCGTTCTTGCCCGTATCAAAGACTTTCACACCACCAGCCGAACGTGAGCGGAACGAAATCCCCTCAACCGGGACGCGGATCGACTGACCTTTGGATGTGGCGAGCATGATCTGGTCGTCCATCTCAACCGGGAAGCACGCCACGATTTCGCCACCGCGCATCGCCTTGTCCATCGCCGTGACACCCAAGCCGCCACGGCCGCGCACAGGATAATCATGCGAGGAACTGAGCTTGCCGGAGCCTTGCGCAGAGATCGTCAGGATCAGGTTTTCTGCCGCTGACATTTCCGCATAACGGCTCTGGTCAATCGTCGCATTCGGATCGACTGATGCGTCCTCATCTTCGCCCGCGTCCTCATCTGTCAGACCCGCCATCGCGCGGCGCATTTTCAGATAAGCCACACGTTCCTCTGATGTCGCATCAAAGTGGCGGATGATCGACATGGACACGACCTTGTCGTCACCGTTCAGCTTGATGCCGCGTACACCAACCGACGCACGAGAGTTGAACACACGCACATCTGTCGCAGGGAAACGGATTGCGCGGCCAGAGTTGGTTGTTAGCATCACATCATCGTCGTTGGAGGCGATGCGCGCGTTGATCAGTGTCGTCTCTGCGTGCTCGTCCTCGAACTTCATGGCGATTTTGCCGTTGGATTTAACGTTTGTGAAATCCGACAGCTTGTTGCGGCGCACGGTGCCTGCCGACGTGGCAAAGACCACCTGCAAATCGTCCCATTCGTCCTCGGCCCGGTCGACAGGCATGATTGCGGCAATCGACACGCCGACGGGGATCGGCAGGATATTGATGATTGCCTTGCCTTTGGACGTGCGGCCACCTTGGGGCAGGCGCCATGTCTTGAGCTTGTAAACCATTCCATCTGTTGTGAAAAACAGCAGTTGCGTGTGTGTGTTGGCAACGAAAAGGGTCGTGACGACATCCTCTTCTTTGGTCGCCATGCCGCTGACACCTTTGCCACCACGGCGCTGGCTGCGGAAGTCGACCAGCGGCGTTCGTTTGATATAGCCACCCGAGGTCACAGTCACGACCATGTCCTCGCGCGCGATCAGATCTTCGTCGTCCATGTCACCGGACCAATCGACAATCTCGGTGCGGCGCGGCACGGCAAACAGGTCTTTCACTTCGGCCAATTCGTCCGAGATGATCGACATGATCCGCTCACGTGATCCCAGAATTTCAAGGTATTCCTTGATCTTGCCTGCCAGTTCTTCCAGTTCGTCGGTGACTTCTTTCACACCAATTTGCGTTAAACGCTGCAAGCGCAGCTCCAGGATCGCACGGGCCTGAATTTCCGACAGGTTATAAGTGCCATCATCATTGGCCGTATGGGTCGGATCGTCGATCAACGCGATATAGGGCAGAATTTCTTTTGCGGGCCAACGACGGGTCATCAAGCGGTGCCGCGCCTCTGCTGCATCAGCGGAGGAGCGGATGGTCTGTACCACCTCGTCGATGTTGGTGACAGCAACGGCCAAACCACACAGAACATGGCTACGTTCACGGGCTTTGCGCAGCAAGAATGCCGTGCGGCGCGCAACGACTTCTTCGCGGAAGTCGATGAAAGACGTCAGGAACCGGCGCAAGGTAAGCGTTTCAGGCCGGCCGCCGTTCAGCGCCAGCATGTTACAGCCAAAATAGGTCTGCATCGGCGTAAAGCGGTAGAGCTGGTTCATCACCACCTCTGCGGTCGCGTCACGCTTCAGCTCGATCACCACGCGCACGCCATTACGGTCAGATTCGTCCTGAACATGGGCGATGCCTTCGATCTTTTTCTCGCGGACTTGCTCTGCGATTTTTTCGATCATTGAGGATTTGTTCACCTGATAGGGGATCTGGTCAATGATGATCGCCCAGCGGTCCTTGCGAATTTCCTCGACCCGCGTTTTCGCACGCACCACAACAGAGCCGCGCCCCTCAAGATAGGCTTTACGCGCACCCGACCGGCCCAGCATGATGCCACCCGTAGGAAAATCGGGGCCGGGGATGTAGTCGATCAACTGCTCTGTCGTCAGATCAGGTTCCAAGATCAAAGCCTGGGTCGCGTCGATCACTTCTCCCAGATTATGGGGGGGAATGTTGGTCGCCATACCGACCGCAATACCACCCGCGCCATTGACCAGCATATTGGGAAAACGGGCAGGTAAAACCGAAGGTTCGGTTTCTTTGCCATCGTAATTGTCAATGAAATCAACGGTGTCTTTGTCCAGATCGGACGTCATGAAGGACGCGACTTTGGCCAAACGGGATTCCGTATACCGCATCGCCGCAGCGCTATCGCCGTCCATTGAGCCAAAGTTACCCTGACCGTCGACCAAGGGCAGCGACATGGAGAAGTCTTGCGCCATCCGCACCAACGCATCGTAGATCGCACTATCGCCGTGTGGGTGATAGGAACCCATCACATCGCCAACGGATTTCGCAGATTTACGGTAGGTTTTGTCGTGCGTGATGCCTTTTTCGTACATCGAATAAATGATGCGCCGGTGGACCGGTTTCAGGCCGTCGCGTAGGTCTGGAATGGCGCGACTGACGATGACCGACATCGCATAATCCAGATAGGACGTGCGCATCTCATGTTCGATGGTGACCGAAGGTCCGTCATATACGGGGCGCTCTGGGCGGTTTTCATCATCGTTTTCAGGGGTTTCTGGCGTGTCGTTCACGTGGAATGCTCTGCTCTTTTAGGAGACCTATATCTTGGGGTTTTGTATAGCAGAGGGCGTACATAAGGTGCAATGCTTGTGGGACGATGTCATCGGCAAGCGGTGGAAAGAGGCTGTAAGTCTTTGTTATTGCTTTGAAGTAATCGCACCGCTGTCAAAGGGTATCTGTGATGGAAAAGGCGGGCATGAAGGGGCGCTAGATTTTCACCTTCCGCAACGTCTTTTCCCAAAGGATGGTGGCGCGCGATAAGGTCAGGCAAAAGCGGAGGACCATCATGCAAAGACTGCTCATTGATCAAAAGAATATTACCAAGACGCAAATGGAAGATGTGGCATCAGTGCCGCTGGCAATTGGGCAGGCGCGACTAAAGCTACAAAGCTTTGCTTTGACTGCCAACAACGTGACCTATGCCGCATCCGGCTTTGCCATTGGTTATTGGAATTTCTTTCCCACGGGTGTCGCAGGCCAAGGGTTGGTGCCGGTCTGGGGTGTCGCCGAAGTGGTTGAAAGCCAAAGCGATGCACTGGCGGTTGGCACAAAACTATACGGGTTTTTCCCGCTCGCCGATGAACTGGTGATGACGCCGAAGGCAGACGGTCACGGCATGATTGAAGACGTTGCGGCCCATCGCACAGAACTGCCCGCCGTTTACAACCGCTATACCCCTGTGCGCGGCGATGGCGGTGAGGCGGAGCATATGCGCGCATTGTTACAGCCGCTCTTGGCGACGTCATACCTGCTGTTTGACTGGTTGATGGACAACGATTGTTTTGGCGCGGAACAGATCATTATTGGATCGGCGTCGTCGAAAACCGGTCTGGGTCTGTGCAAATTCCTCGCGGAGCCAGAGGCGCGCAATTACAAGATTGTTGGCCTGACGTCGGCGCGGAACAAGGCGTTTGTTGAGGGTTTGGGCGCCTGTGATCAGGTTTTGACCTATGACGAGGTCGCACAAATCGCTCAGAAACCGTCCGTCTATGTCGATATGTCAGGCAATGCGGCGGTCAAGGCGGCGCTGCACAGCGCATTGGGAGATCATCTGAAACACTCTGCCGCCGTGGGCATCAGTCACTGGGATCAGTTCAATCCGGCGCAGGAGCTTGCGGGGCCCAAGCCTCAGTTTTTCTTTGCGCCCGCCCAGATCGCCAAGCGGCGCGAGGAATGGGGCCCGGGCAAGATCGAAGGCCTTATCACCGAAAGCTGGAAACGCATCGCGGCAGACGCATCAGACTGGTTGACGGTCAAAGTGCATCATGGCTTGGGTGAGGCGGCTGGGGTTTACGGCGCGCTGGCGGACGGCACTGCCGATCCGCGCGACGGGCATGTAATCGAGGTCTAGCGTCAGGCCGAGCAGCTTGCCCCGCCCAGAACACAGAATTTCGCGCAATGGGGGTGGTTGAGAGAGACGTCTTTCTCTGCCTCCTCCAATGTGGTCCCTAGCTCGAACTCCGGCGCATAAGGCAACAATGTGCAGGCGAGTACCGCAGGGGTGTCCGCACCTTTGCGTTTGACCACCATGCGGGACGATGCGCACATCACCGCATCAGGTGATTTGTCCAGAATACCCCAGCAGGCTGTGGTAATCTCGGGCACCTCGATGCTTTCGTCCATTTCTGGGAAAAGCACTGTCATACCGGGGTTTTGCCCGTCGATCTTAAAGTTGTATGCTGCATAGAACGCAGCATATCCGGAGCGGCTGCTTGCGTCATCATCACCAAATACAGACCGCCCCGCAACAGCCATGGTAAAGCCGTTGTCGCGCAGCCATTTCATGCCTGTCAGCGTTTTTTCAAACGCGCCGGCACCCCGTTCGGCATCATGCAGATCGGCGCGGTAATGATCCACCGATATGCGCAAGGTCATTTTATCCGGGTAGGCCGCTTGCAACCGCAACAGGCCCTCGCGCATGGATTTGCGCATCATCGGACGCATCGCGTTGGTCAGGATCAACACGTCATAGCCACGCGCCAGCGCCGCTTCGGTCATGTCAATCATTTGCGGGTTCATGAATGGTTCACCGCCGGTGAACGCGATCTCTGTTACAGGCCATTTGCGGGCATCAATCTGGTCCAGATAGTCACCCACTTCGGTGGCCGTGATATAGACCAGCGCATCATTCGTCGGGCTGGAAGCTATGTAGCAGTTCACGCATTCGATGTTGCACAAAGTACCGGTATTGAACCATAGCGTTTGGGGATTGCTCAGCGCAACTGTGGCGCGGGCTTCACCTTTTGCGGTGATGCTCGGGTGTTCGAATTTACCCACATTTGCCTGTGCCAGATCTTTCATGATTGGTCCTTGTGAAGCCCTTTGGTATGTTGTCCTGTGTGCTAAGGCATTGTGAGCGGCATTAAAAGGGGCCGAAGGGTCAACTGCACGCGCTTGTGAAGTCTCGGATTTTGGGTATTATCCGGCATTGATAGCGCTAACATAAGCCGGTATAGCGCAAAAGACCGATTGCAGAGGGTAAAACCGCCATGACACAACATTCAGACCAGCGTCCCACGATGAGTTCACGGGTTATCCCGGTCGAACCTTTTGATCTGGTGATCTTTGGCGGCACGGGCGATCTGGCACGGCGCAAGATTTTGCCGGGGCTTTTTCGTCGGTTTTGCGCAGGCCAGATGCCACCGCAAGCGCGCGTTATTGGTGCGGCGCGCACCGATATGGATACGACAGGCTTTCGAACCATGGTCGCAGAGGCGATCAAGGAATTCTCAGGCTCCTACAGTTTTACCCAAGCCAAGCTGGACGCGTTTCTGGCGCGGATCGAATATCTGGCTATTGACGCGCGGGGCGAAAAAGGCTGGGCCGAACTGGCTGAGCTGATGTCGGGTGAGGGCAGGGTTGAAGCCTACTACTTCTCGGTTTCGCCTGCGCTTTTCGGTGATCTGGCGGAGCGGTTGCAGAAATGGGGTATGGCGGACGCATCAGTGCGGATCGTGGTTGAAAAACCCTTTGGCCGCGACCTTGAAACAGCCCGCGCGCTGAACAAGACGCTGGCGACATATTTTGACGAAAGCCAGATTTACCGCATCGACCATTATCTGGGTAAGGAAACGGTGCAGAACCTGATGGCCGTGCGTTTTGGCAACATGCTGTTTGAGCCTTTGTGGAACGCGCAATATGTCGATCACATCCAGATCACCGTTGCCGAAACGGTTGGTGTCGGTGGGCGTGGTGAATATTATGATAAATCAGGCGCGATGCGTGACATGGTGCAGAACCACCTGATGCAATTGCTGTGCCTGATCGCGATGGAACCGCCTGCGCGGTTTGATCCTGATGCGGTGCGCGATGAAAAGCTGAAAGTCATCCGGGCGCTGGACCCCGTGTTGGCGCACCACATCATTCGCGGCCAGTATCAGGCCGAACCGATGAACGAGGCCGAAGCACCAGGATACCGGACTGCTGTGGGTGACGCCCGTTCGCGGACCGAAAGCTTTATCGCGCTGAAGACCCACATCAGCAATTGGCGGTGGGCCGGCACGCCGTTCTATCTGCGCACTGGCAAACGGATGCAGGCGCGCAGTTCTGAAATCACCGTGGTGTTCAAGGAGACCCCGCATTCGATTTTCAGCGAGGATGCAGGCAAGCACCGCAATGTGTTGTCGATCCGGTTGCAGCCAAACGAGGGGATCACCCTGGGCGTGACGATCAAGGAACCGGGGCCGGGCGGTATGCGCCTGATCGACGTACCCCTTGATATGTCCTTTGCCGAAGCGCTGGAGGAAGGGGCCGAAAGTGTCGACGCCTACGAGCGGCTGATCATGGACGTGATCCGGGGCAACCAGACCCTGTTCATGCGCGGAGATGAGGTCGAGGCCGCGTGGGGCTGGACCGATCCGATTATCGAAGGCTGGGAGGCGCGCAATGATGTGCCCAAGCCTTATGAAAGCGGCTCTGACGGGCCGACAGATTCAACAGAACTGATGCGCCGTGACGGGCGCGAATGGCGCAAGGTGACAGCATGAAGATCATTGAATATGCAGACCGCGAGATCCTTGCCATGCAGGTGGCCGATGCGTTGGCCTCTGACCTGAAAAACGTCTTGTTGACCCATGATCGCGCATCCGTCGCATTGCCCGGCGGCACGACGCCGGGGCCGATTTTCGACATTTTATGTGGTCTCGATCTGGGTTGGGACCGCGTCGATGTCATGCTCACGGATGAACGTTGGGTGCCAGAGGATCATGCGATGTCGAACACGCAGTTGCTGCGTTCACGGCTGCTGACCGGGCATGCCGCCGCCGCGAACCTGATCCCGTTCTACCGCCCGAATATGACCGTCGCGACAGGTGCAGCTGAGGCCGCTGAAACGCTTGCGCCCTTTATGCCACTGTCTTTGTTGGTGTTGGGGATGGGCGCGGACATGCACACCGCCTCGCTCTTTCCGGGGTCCAAGGGTTTGAATGACGCATTCGCCTCTGATGCTGCATTGCTGTGCCCGATCGAAGTCGAGGGTCAGGAATTCGGGCGCGTGACCTTGCCTGCCCATGCGCTCAAAGGGGCGATGGCCACGCATCTGGTGATATTCGGCGATGACAAACGGGACGCGCTGGAGCGCGCCTTGTCTTTGCCCCCTGAAGAGGCGCCCATCGGTGCCGTGCTTGGAAAAGGAACTGTGCATTGGGCCGCTTGAACTGGGACGATCTGAAAACATTGCAGGTGCAATCAGAAGGGCGCTCAATCCTGTCGCTTTTTGAGGACAAAGCCCGCGCTGAGGGTTTCTCAATTGCGCTTGAGAACATGACGTTCGACTATTCCAAGACCAATATAGATGCCGCTACTCAAAGCGCTCTGGTCGCATTAGCGGGTGCCGCAGATGTCGCCAAGAAGCGCGATGCGATGTTCTGCGGCGATGCGATAAACGAGACCGAGGGCAGGGCGGTTTTGCACACTGCATTGCGCAATCTGGATGGTGGTCCGGTGATGGTGAACGGCGTCGATGTGATGCCTGGCATGTTGTCAACGCTGGCCGCGATGCGCCGTTATGCCGATGTGGTGCGTGACAGCGACATTACCGATGTGGTCAATATCGGCATTGGCGGATCTGATCTGGGGCCTGCGATGGCTGTGGCGGCATTGGCGCCTTACCATGATGGACCGCGCTGTCATTTCGTCTCAAACGTGGACGGTGCGCATATCGCGGACACGCTGCGCGGGCTTGATGCGAAAACAACGCTGGTGATCGTCGCCTCAAAGACGTTCACTACGATTGAGACCATGACCAACGCCCGCACCGCGCGTGCGTGGATGGTCGATCATGGCGGCGATCCGGCGCGCCAGTTCGCAGCGCTGAGCACCGCACAGGACAAAACAGCCGCCTTTGGAATTGATCCTGCCCAAGTCTTTGGCTTTGAGGACTGGGTCGGCGGGCGCTATTCCGTATGGGGGCCGATTGGTCTGTCGCTCATGATTGCCATCGGGCCGAAAGGCTTTGACGCCTTTTTGCGCGGCGCACAGGCGATGGATGTGCATTTCCGCGCGGCCGAACCCTTGGAAAATCTGCCAATGATGCTGGCGCTTGTGGGGATCTGGCACAACCAGCTGTATGGCTATGCTACCCGTGCCGTTCTGCCCTATGATCAACGGCTTGCGCTGCTGCCAAGCTACCTGCAACAGCTTGAGATGGAATCAAATGGCAAGTCCGTACAAATGGATGGCTCGGCTGTGGATACACACACTGGTCCGGTTGTCTGGGGCGCGGCCGGCACCAACGGGCAGCATGCGTTTTACCAGTTGATCCACCAAGGCACCCGCGTGATCCCTTGCGAATTTCTTGTCGCGGCGAACGGGCATGAACCGGAACTGACACATCACCACAACCTGCTTGTCGCCAATTGTCTTGCCCAGTCCGAAGCGCTTATGCGCGGTCGTTCTATGGATGAGGCGCGCGCCTTGATGCAGGCCAAAGGTCTGATCGGGGCAGAGCTGGAACGCCAAGCCCGCCACCGGGTGTTTCCGGGCAACCGCCCCTCAACCACGTTGATCTATCCGCGCCTTGATCCGTTCACGCTTGGCCAGATCATCGCGCTGTACGAGCACCGCGTGTTTGTCGAAGGGGTGATCCTGAACATCAACTCTTATGATCAATGGGGTGTTGAGTTGGGCAAGGAACTGGCAACCTCGCTGCAACCGGTCGTCGAGGGCACAGTGCCTGCGACGGGAAAAGACCCGTCAACCGCTGGGCTTGTCCGCTATGTGCACCTGCACCGAGACTAGGCATCACAATTAGGCTCAGGGTTTCAGATCGTAGGTGATCCACATGGTGCGCGTGGCCAGTTTGTCATAAACGCCACGTCCCCGGTAATTGTCATCGGCGGTGATCCAGCGCACGGTAAGCCAGCCTTTTTCGCGGGCAACGTCTGCGACAGCAGTGATCAAGGCATCAGCCGCACCTGAACCGCGCGCCGACGGATCCACAAAAAGATCGTCCAGAAAGCAATTTACGCCAGCCCGCAGCGGGCTTGCAAAAGGGCGGTAATGCGTCAGGCCAATCAGCGCGCCATCCGCATCCGCCGCAACCAACCCGTTGCATTCATGGGCGGGGTCCATCAACCAGCCAAAGACCCGCGCGCGCATCGCATCATCCTGATCCACTTTGTAGAATGCGGCATAACCCGCATAAAGCCGCGCCCAATCGTTCTTGTCCTCGGGTGTGACAGGACGGATGGTGACAGTGGGTTGTGCAGACATGAGATTTTCCTTTCACGCGTATGTTTCCCCGACAAGACCGCAACGCGCGCACCGCCGCAAGCTGCCTTATCCAACGTCAAGAAACCTGTGCGGCCTGCGTGCTTGCAAGTCTGCGACAGTTTAGCCAATCTGCGCCAAACGACGGAGGAGGAGACCCCGAAATGCTTGGCCAAATGATGTCACAACCCCTGCTGATTTCCAGTCTGATCAGCCATGCCGAACGCTATCACGCGTCCGGTGAAATTTACTCTGTCAACACCGGTGGTGGCGTTGAGCAGACAAATTGGGGGCAGGTGGCGCAGAATGCCCGTTTACTGGCGTCGGCACTTTCGAAACTGGGGCTGAAGCCGCAAGCCCGCTGTGGCACGATTGCATGGAACAACCGCCGCCATCTTGAGATTTATTTTGGCACATCGGGCGGCGGATTTGTATGTCACACGATCAATCCACGCCTGTTTCCCGAACAATTGGTTTATATCCTGAACCATGCCGAGGATAAGGTTCTCTTCATCGACAAGACCTTTGTGCCCCTGATTGCTGCAGTGCGCGACAAGCTTGAGCATCTTGAGCACATCGTCTTGATGGACGGTCATGATGCGCAAGCTGCAGAAACGCTGCCGGGGCTGGTGTTTTATGACGATCTGATCGCGACGGGTGATGCGGATTACGCTTGGCCGGATATGGATGAATATACCGCCTCAAGCCTTTGTTATACGTCAGGAACCACGGGAAATCCCAAGGGTGTCTTGTATTCGCACCGCTCTACTGTCTTGCATGCGCTGGCGGGGAATTTGCCGGATGCTGTCGCGGTTGCAGCGGCTGACGTGGTCTTGCCAGTTGTGCCGATGTTCCACGTGAATGCATGGGGATCGCCCTATTGCTGCGCGATGAGTGGCGCGCGCATGGTATTGCCGGGTCCGGGGCTGGATGGGCCGTCCTTGGTTAACTTGATTGATACCTACAACGTCACCCTTGCGATGGGTGTGCCGACGATTTGGCTGGGATTGTTGGGTGAGGCCAAGAAAATCGGCAGCAAGCTGGCAAGTCTCAAACGCACTGTTGTTGGTGGTTCTGCTTGCCCGCCCTCGATGATCAAGGCGTTCCGCGATGAATACGGCGTTGATACGATCCACGCTTGGGGCATGACAGAGATGTCGCCTTTGGGGTCGGTGAACCGGCCGCTCGCCAAACACAGCGCATTGCCCACCGAAGAACAGCACCGGCTGCGCGAAAACCAAGGACGACCCGTATGGGGCGTCGAGCTGGAGATCCTAGATGAGAATGGCAATCCGCTGCCGCATGATGGCAAAGCTCAAGGCGATCTTGTCACACGGGGGCATTGGATTCTGGATGCCTATTTCCGCTCCACATCCGAAGAAACGCTGAGCAATGGCTGGTTTGATACCGGTGATGTCGCGACGATGGACCCTGACGGCTATGTGACAATCCGGGACCGGTCAAAAGACATTATCAAATCTGGTGGCGAATGGATCAGTTCGGTTGAGTTGGAAAACATCGCCATTGCGCATCCGGCTCTTGTGGATGCGGCTGTGATTGGTGCGCGCCATCCCAAATGGGACGAACGCCCCATCCTGATCGCGGTCAAGGCCGAAGGGCAGGACCCGAGCGAGGCCGATATTCTGGCCATTTTTGAAGGCAAAATAGCCAAATGGCAATTGCCCGATTGTGTGGTTTTTACTGACATTCTGCCGCGCAATGCGACAGGCAAGGTTCTCAAGCGGAACTTGCGCGATCAGTTCGGTGATGTCTTGATGGCGTAAGCCTGATTGATCCATCGTAAATCGTGAAAAAGGGGATGCAGCTGTGCCTCCCCTTTTTTGTCGAACGCGGTCAGGCGTTCAAACGCTTAAGCAATCGCAAACGGGTCGTCGATAACACCGATCAACTGTACCAGAAATGATCCGTCTTGCGCATCAAGCGCATCGACATAAAAGGCGTCTGTCTGTGCAACCGCTGCCGCAAGACTGGCGTCGCTTCCGTCAAACAGCGACATGACCATGATACCTTCATCAACGTTGCTAAGCCCTTTGATGGCCGCAAAATACGCGCCAAGTTCAGCTTTTTTGGCAAGAAACTCTTGATCAAGGAAGGTTTGCGGCACCGGGTCTGCCGCAAATTTCGCCCCGTTGATGATCGACAAGATAAAGCTTGGCGGCGTGATATCCGGGTTGTTGATCAATTGGTTCAGCCAGAAATCAAAACCATCCTGATCTGGGTTGCGCCCCAGCACGTTGTTGTAGACTGCTGTGATGAACGCCTCCGGGTCTGTCAGCGTCTTGCCGTCTTCGGCCAATACGTCGGCATAGGTTTCGCGGGTCTCGTCCTGATCATAAAATGCTTCGGCCATGCGGACCAGATCAAAGCCCTGATCATAAACAGATGCCCAGAAATACAACCCGATGGCATCCGGTGCGCGGTTAAAGTACGCGATGTAAAGCTCTGTGATATCAGCGAAATCTTGCTTTGATAGATTGGTAGGACCGTCAATATTTGCCAAATTCATCGGCCCGTCAAACAATGGTATTGTGGTTCCAAAATCAAGAAACTCGATCGATGTCAGCGTATCCGTGCCTTGGCCACCTTCCGTTTCTGTGCGCCGGTCTGTGATAGTAATACCATCCTGCCCCAGCCTCAGGGTATAGGAGGCCTGATCGCCTTCGAAAAACACGGTATCAATGCCCTCACCACCGTCAATTTCATCATCACCCGCCGTTGCGATCAGGACATCGTCATTTGACGTACCGATCAGGGCCTGTCCTGAGCTTGAAACAACGCGCGGCGCGCTCAAAAGGCTTTCCAATGTGCCTTCTTGATCCACATAACTGACCCGCACTGATATTTGCGCGTCGATATCGGCGGCGCTTAGTGCGTACATGCTTGCCGTTGCGCCGGTATCAGCGCCGTCTCGCAACCATGTATAGGAAAATGTGCCCAATCCATCCGCGTCAGCAATACTGCTTGTGCTAACGCTCAGTGTGCGGCCTTCCTCGGCGATGCCCATCAGAATGGCAGCACCACTTGGCGCGTCATTGACGTTTTGGATGGGAGCGGTTTGGCCGCTTAAAACAGTTTCCGCAGTGCCGCGCCCGTCGATGTAGGACACTTGCAAGGATATCTGCGCTCCGATATCGGGCGCGCCAAGCAAATAGGTGTTCCCGACAGCTCCGGTCGCTGCGCCCCCTCGGAACCAACTATAGGAGAATGTGCCCAATCCATCCGTATCGGCCAACCCAGAGGTTACAGCGGTCAAGATCGCCCCTTCAGCGATTGAACCACTAATACCGATCGAACCGGTTGGTGCCGCATTCGGCAGGTTGTTTTGGGTTTCGAATAACTCAATATGCGCAGCCGTCAGGAGAGCGGCCGGTAGCTGGTCATGGAAAACATTGATATAACTGCCGTCGCTAAGAGTGATCCGAGACACGTTCGAAAAAGGTTGGCTAATGGCTCCAAGGGCTTCGGCCATATTGCTAAAGCCACTGTCGATCAGCCGGATGACTTCATTCTGGAAAGAGAAGTCATAAACCTGATCTTGGCCGTCACCCAGACCGAATTCATAAATATCTGCACCGTCTTGGCCGAAAATACTGTCGTTGCCCGCACCACCTCTAATGACATCCGCGCCACCGCCGGCTTGGATTTGGTCATCGTCGGCTCCGCCAAAAATCGTATCTGCGCCAAAGCCACCGAACAGCAGGTCATTGCCGTCATCACCAAAGATCAGGTCATTATCTGCCTCGCCAGAAATCTGATCCGCGCCACTGCCGCCAAACAGGGTATCGTCACCGTCGCCGCCGAATATCGAATCCGCACCGTCGCCGCCGAAGCCCTGATCGTTGCCACCTGCCGTCTGGATCTGATCGTTACCGCCCAGACCGTCGATTACGTCTGCAAACGCTGTGCCAAAGATCGTCTCGGCGGCATTGCTGGCAAGCGGCGGCGTTGACCCTTGGGTCACGAAACCGGCAATATCATAGCCGATGTCAGCAAGGATTGCCTTGTCATATTCGCTTGGCCGCATGCGGCTGCCGCTCGATAATATCGGGTCCAATAGCACGATGTCGCCGGCAAATCCGTCAGCGACATGGCCCTCGAACGGGTCCAAAGGCACTGGAACGCCGCCATTTAGTGCTGTCGCGTTAAAACCATTAAAGCTTGGCGTGCTACCACCCACGATCAACGCGTCAAATGCCCCCGATGTGCCCACGCCCAACACATGGCCAATCTCGTGGACGGCCACCGTAAAGAGGTCAAGCCGGTTCGAGGGCGGCTCATCCATGGTGTAATGCCAGTTGGTGTTGAGGTCAAAACTGACTATTCCTGTCCAAGGTTCAAAGTTGGAGACGGCGTCACCGCCTTGAAAGCTGTCCGAAATACGGGCACGGTTCGCGTCGCCAGCCAGATCGTAGCCGCTGGGCCCGGCAACCGCGGCAGTGGACCCGGGAAACGTCCTCGCGCCCACAAAGATCAGAATATCGTCAATTGGCGCGGCCAAGGTGATCTGGTGAATGACCGACGGATTGCTGGGGTCCGAGATCTCGAAAGTCGAACCGGCGGGAATATCCACAAATTCGTCGCGGATCAAAGACTCCCATTCGGCAGCGGCTGCCTCAAGCGTAGCGCGACGCGCGGGTTCGTTGAAAAACCCATTTACATCAAAGCGGTAGTCGAACTTAATTGTAAACGACATAGATATCTCTCCGACCGCCGATCAACGGTATCCTGTCTGATGCTACCTGCATGCAGGTCGCTTGCCCACCCGGCACGCCCGGATCCTTCGTCAATTCGGCAAGGCCCCGCTGATCGCTGGCGGGCATGCCTCTTGTGCCCAGCTTTAACAACCACATGATTGTTAAGGCTTGGTTCCCAATTGCCAAAAAGCGACCGGATTGGTTCGAGTATGAAAAAGGTTATGGGCGGCATTGTGGCCAAGATTTGGTCATTCAAGGCATTGCAGTGGCGTGCACTTACAAAGCCAATTAAATTGTCGGCGCAGAGCTATGTCAGGACCACAATACCCTTTGGCGTTTGCAATCGCGCGACAAAGCCATGAGTGACGCCGCCATAGACCGGCAAGTCAGCGCCGATGGCTTGATATACCGCCGCAAGGGCGTTTGGGTCAGGATCAACAGCATAGATGTCCTCAAGAGTTGTCCCGCCGGTCGTCGTTGATCCGGGATGAGGGGCACCTTGCCAGTCGATAAAAAACGGCAACCGACCGGGCCAACGCGGATCATTCAAGCGCATGATCCGCCATTGCAGCAGCGTGCCATCGGGCCGCGATCTGGACATTGCAACCGGGGGCACGACCTTGATACCAGCCGCTTGCACCTGCTTGGCCACAGCCTCCAGATCATCACATGATAGGGCAAAACTATACATGCAGGGCTGCTGCAATGCGGCGACGTCTTTGCCCCATGTTCCTTCAAGGTCTTGAAGCGGGTCCGGTGCAAGGATTTCCAGATAGGTCGCCCTGGAAAAGCTGGATAGCGCGTTGCGCGTACCAAAACCGGGGTGCGTTCCACCGGGGGCAGGGGCCACGCCCGTCAGATCAGCAAAGATCGCACACCCTTTATCTAAGTCGGGCGCTGCCCACAAAATGTGATCCATTTGGATGTTCATATCGGCGCTTTCCTTATGCTTGACCCATTCTTGCCTGAGGCGCCAACACTGGCAACCCCGCAGTTGATGCACCGCATTTGAGGCAATAGAAATCAAGTCCGGAGAACAACATTCAGGTCTGTTTAGTGCTTCTTCATGTTTTTGGTGCCAGATGGCGCACAAAAGACTGCCCTTGTATCACTGAAATGCCTTTTCCCGGAGAATATAATCATGCCCGGATCTGATCAAACCTCTGTTTGTGCTCATGTTTTCGATGATCGGCGCATCTGGTGTTGATCGGCGGAGAGCGCACCGCAAATGTACGAACATTTGCCCAAAAGAAGGTGGTGATTGTCGACGACTCCCGGGTCATCCGCGACTGGCTGCGCGTCGTCCTTCAAATGGACCACCGGCTGAGCGTTGTCGGAGAGGCAAAGAACGCCGTCGAAGCGCGACAAATCATCAAAAACACCGCGCCGGATGTGGTCACATTGGACATAGAGATGCCGGGCATGAGCGGTCTCGATTTTCTGGAAAAGCTTATGACATTGCGCCCCACACCCGTGGTGATGATTGCCGGCGGCACGCAGCGCAATTCAGAGGCAACCATCAAGGCTCTTTCACTCGGCGCCGTTGATTGCATTCTGAAGCCAACAACACTTGTCGATCAAACTGTTCTGCGCGACATCACGCGCCGTGTTTTCTCAGCCGCATGTAGCAATGTCAGACCTTTGCGCCGTGTCACACACCACGCGTCGCGATGTGCATCATTTACCAGGCAAAAGCACATGCCGTTGATCTTGATTGGCGCATCCACCGGCGGCGTTGCCGCGCTTGAGACTGTGCTATTTTCACTGGACCCTAACGGACCTCCGGTGGTGATTGTTCAACATATGCCGGGCGCGTTTCTGGTCAGCTTTTCGCAGCAATTGGACCGCAAACTGCCTCAGGATGTGAGCCTCGCCCGAGAGAATGAAATCCTTTCGCAAGGAATGGTACGCATCGCACCCGGGCTGGGACAACATACCGGCGTGCGCAAGGTCGCATCAGCATGGCAATGCTATTTTACACCCAATGAGGGTTCTTGGCCTTATTGCCCCTCTGTTGATCACCTGTTCAGGTCAGCGTTTTCCATGTCAGACGATATTATTGCCGTAATTCTTACCGGTCTGGGCCGCGATGGCGCTGCGGCGATGCATGAATTGCACCGCGCGGGCAGCCATACCATCGGCCAAGACTGTCAAAGCAGTGTTGTCTATGGCATGCCGCGCGCGGCGTGGGAAATGGGTGCCGTTGCAGAGCAGCGGGACGTCATTCACATCGGGGATGCGGTCAATGACGCGGTGGCAAGGCATCCGAATTGGCTCCGGGGAACACCAGAATGAACGGGGTCCGTCATGTCATCACCCAAGGTGAATATATGGTTTCCACAGAACCAGATCTATACATCTCGACGCTGCTTGGCTCATGCGTTGCTTGTTGTCTTTGGGATCCCACCGCGATGGTCGGGGGCATGAACCATATGCTTTTGACACAACACGGCGATGCGGCGCGCCACTCGGATCTGGCGGGCATAAATGCGATGGAAATGCTTATCAATGATCTGCAAAAACGGGGGGCTCTGCGGAGCCGGTTGCAGGCAAAAGTATTTGGTGGTGCTCAAATGTTTAATGGTCTGTCGAGGATCGGTGCCGCAAATTGCAGTTTCGTTCTGGACTACCTCGCGCGCGAAGGCATTTTATGCACAGGGCAGTCATTGGGGGGGATTCCGCGCGATACATTGCGTTCTGGCCGCGCACCGGTGTTGCACGACAGAAGATCCGTAAAGATACCATCGTGGTTGAAAAACCATGTCCAGGAATTGAAACGAATGGCAATGATCTGGAGCTTTTTTGAAGTGAGTCACAGCATTGGAAGAGTGTCACGGACCGCTAATGTAGGGTCGGCCAAACTTTGATAGACATAAATTTTGCGACCAATACGGATGGACTTGGATACTGTTGAAAATTCAAGCCTCAAGTCAAATTGGGGACACGCCGGTATCATAAAATCCCGCGATCAGCTTAACAATGTTTACGCCTTTCCCTTGAGCATTCGTTTCCAAACGCAGAGGTATTCATTGCGATTTTGGTGTGACCTGCCCCCCGAGGCTGCCTCATTCATAACAAGAGTTTCCGGGTTTGGATTTCATATTCCTCGGTTTCTATTTGGGGAGAGTGTCTGATCTTCTGTGTATGAGTAATTCGGTCCATGCTTCATTAACGAAGGAGCATGAAGACAATGACGATTACGAAGGAAGTATTAGATGAGCTGCTGAGCGGCGTTGAGAAC
>Ga0115564_10000410_pt1 | contig 42999 bp, 36 predicted proteins | sample COGITO_mtgs_1105_7_FD_88680 | JGI IMG/M metagenome (GOLD analysis project Ga0115564, IMG submission 88680) | Pelagic marine microbial communities from North Sea - COGITO_mtgs_110523 | ecosystem: Environmental > Aquatic > Marine > Epipelagic | place: Germany:Helgoland, sampling site Kabeltonne...
GGCGGAACACGGCTCATCCATCAGCAACACTTCGGGTTCTGTGGCAACGGCGCGTGCGATACACAAACGCTGTTGTTGGCCACCTGACAGGCCTGTGCCGGGCTCATTCAGCCGGTCCTTGACCTCGTTCCAGATGGCACCGCGTTTTAGGGCGCGTTCAACGATGTCGTCCAGTTCGGCCTTGTTGCGCGCCAATCCGTGGATGCGCGGCCCGTACGCGACATTGTCATAGATCGACTTGGGAAACGGGTTCGGTTTTTGGAAAACCATCCCGACCTTGGCGCGCAACTGTACCGGATCGACTTTGCGATCATAGATGTCTTCGCCGTCGATTTCGATGTCGCCGGTAACACGGCAAATATCAATTGTGTCGTTCATCCTGTTGATACAACGCAGGAAAGTAGACTTGCCACATCCCGAAGGTCCGATGAACGCAGTCACGGTTTTATCATCAATCTCGACGTTGACGTCTTTTATGGCGTGGTTGTCGCCGTAGTAGACCTGCACTTTGCGTGCTGCAATTTTAACTGGCTGCGTTATCACGTCGTTCTCCGAAATATTTCTGTCTTTCATGGCAGTGTTCTGCCTTTCCCCGTGCAGATGTGTCGAAAGCATTACCAGCGCCGTTCAAACCGGCGGCGCAGCATGACGGCGATGGCATTCATGCTGATCAGGAACACCAGCAGGATGATGATGCCGCCCCAAGCGCGTTCGTAAAATGCCGGGTCCGAACGTTTCGCCCATTCGTAAATCTGTGCAGGCATTGCCGAGTTTGGCGACAACAACCCTTCGGCGATGGTTTCGGGTGGGTTGGACGCGATGAAACCTACCATACCAATCAGCAACAGCGGGGCTGTTTCGCCCAAAGCCTGCGCCAGACCGATGATGGTGCCTGTCAGGATACCCGGTGCCGCAAGGGGCAACACATGGTGGAACACCGATTGCATTTTCGAGGCCCCTACCCCATGTGCTGCATCGCGGATCGACGGTGGCACCGCCTTGAGCGACGCACGGGTGGAGATGATGATTGTCGGCAGCGTCATCAGCGTCAGCACCAATCCCCCGACCAGCGGCGCAGAGTTCGGCAGATGCATGTAGTTGATGAACACCGCCAGCCCCAAGATGCCAAACACAATCGACGGTACCGCCGCAAGGTTGGAGATATTCACCTCAATCACATCCGTGATCCAGTTTTTCGGCGCGAACTCTTCAAGGTAGATCGACGCCGCCACACCGATGGGCAGCGCCAGTACCAACACGACCAGCATCATGGACAGCGAACCGATCATTGACACGCCCATGCCGGCCGCCTCTGGCCGCGCATCTGACGCATCTGCACCGGTGATAAAACTGATGTTAAAGCGCTTTTCAAGTGTCCCCGCCGCAAGCAAACCATCAACAAGATCAAGCTGTTCTGCGCTGATGTTCTTGTCGTTGGCAATGCTGCCACGATCAACGCGGTCTTTGAGATAGCCGTCAACACGTGACTGCGCCAGAAACTCGAACTCGACGGTCTGGCCGATCTGGTCAAGGTTCTCCAACACGTAATCGCGCAGGGTTGCGGGCGCGTCTTTCGACAGAAGGTTCGCCATATCCTTGGCACTCAGGTCCGTCTCAATCCCCAGTTCTGCCACCTTTAGCGCAAAGGCATCGCGCAGTAGCGGCGCATAGCCAAAGGTCGATACCTTCTTGATCTCTTCGATATCGCGGTTGCCGGTTTTGTCGATCTTTTCGGCATTCAACGGCACGCTAAGCGTGATAAATGTCTGCTGAAACGCCCCTGTGCCGCGTCCGATGATGGTTGTCAGCAAGATAACCAGCATCAGCATCCCGATTGAAATCGCCGCGATGCCGTACATCTTGAACCGCGTCTCGGCCCGGTTGCGTTTGATCGTGCGCGCGTCCTGGGTCAGCAGCGACTTGGCAGCTTTTGGCGCGGCAGGTGCGCCAGAGTTTGCAACATCGGTCATTCGTACTGCTCCCGGTATCTTCGGACAATATAAAGGGCCAGCACATTCAGCGCGAGCGTCAGGACAAAGAGGGTCAGGCCAAGCGCAAAGGCGACAAGCGTTTCGGCACTGGCAAAGTCGGTGTCGCCAGTCAGCTGGCTGACAATCCGGGTGGTGATGGTTGTCATCCCCTCGAACGGGTTGCCGGAAAAGCGGGCGATTGCCCCCGCCCCCAGCACCACGATCATTGTTTCACCAATAGCGCGGGACGCGGCCAACAGGATCGCGCCCACAATGCCCGGCAAAGCCGCAGGCAGGATGACCTGCCGCACGGTTTCGGAATGCGTGGCCCCCAAGCCATAAGAACCGTCGCGCAGCGATTGTGGCACCGCGTTGATAATGTCATCCGATAGCGACGACACAAACGGGATCAACATGATGCCCATGACCAGCCCTGCGGTCAGCACAGAGGTTGCGCCGCTCATCCAGTCCACACCCAGCACGCCGTTGTCACCGCGCCCAAAGATGTTGACCAGAAACGGCCCGACCGTCAGCAGCGCAAACAGCCCGTATACGATTGTGGGGATACCGGCGAGGCTTTCCAACAGCGGTTTCGCGGCGGAACGGACCTTGGGGCCCGCATATTCACGAAAGTAGCTCGCCGCAAAAAGCCCGATGGGCACCGCAACCAACAAGGCGATGAACGAAATATAGAGCGTGCCCCAGAGCAGCGGCAGAATGGAAAGATCACTGTTTCCGCGAAAGTTCGGTGCCCAACTGCCGCCCAGGAAAAAGTCCTGCCAAGGGTGCATGCGAAAGAAGTTGATCGATTCAAATAACATCGAAAAGACGATCCCGACCGTGGTCAGGATCGCGAGCGATGCCGCAATGATCAGCAGACCCTTGACCCCGGCCTCAACAACATTGCGGGCACGAAAATCCTTGTCCGTCTGACGGTAGGCAAAGCCCAGACCGGCAAGCGCCATCACCAAGACGACCGCCACCATCGCGGCCCTCCACGACTGGCTCAGCAACCTGTATTTCTGTGCTGCGGCAAGGATCGGTGCCTGCACATCTGAGCCCAGAGCCACACCAACATCGGCAAGGCGGCTGCGCACATCCGTCTCGACCGCGTCAAGGCCTGCGGCCTCTTGTCCGCTCATCGCACCTTGGGCCACCGCAGCGTCCAAGCCATCGGCGATCCGGCGCACATCGCTCATGACCAAGCCAACCGAGGAACCTTCGGATACCATCTGATCGGGGATTAATTTGATAACGGTGTTCTGGATCACCATCGGTTGCAGCAACATCCACAGGACCATCACCAAAAGTGACGGAATTGCGATCATCATCGCGGCGTTGGCACCATAATAGCTGGGAAGTGAGTGCAAATTGCGCGCATCACCCCCACCCGATGCGATAGCGCGGCTGCGCATGGTGACGTAGCCCACAATGCCAAGTCCCAGAACAATCAGAACAAGAACCGACGCTGAGATGCTGCTGAAAAGCTGGGTCAAGGGTCTTGCTCTTTCTGTCCGGGGCGCGCGGACATGGTCCGTACTGCATTGGTCTGTCGTACATACAGGCCCGCGAACGGGCCTGTACAGGTGTCAATTTGCGCGGACTTAAGACCCTGCGCCGATGGTCTTTTCGTCAGCAATCGCGGCTTGCGTATCAGCCAGTTCCGGGTCGGACACGAGGCCGTATTCAGCCAAAGGACCATCCGGACCTGCAATTTCATCCGCAACAAAGAATTCTGCGAATTCTTTCAAGCCGGGGATGACACCGATGTGTGCTTTCTTGATGTAGAAAAACAGCGGGCGGGACACAGGGTATTCACCGGTTGAGATGCTCTCGGTTGATGGAACGACACCGGACATGGTTGCAACCTGCAATTTGTTGGTGTTGTTTTCGTAGAACGCCAGACCGAACACGCCGATGCCGTCTTTGTTGCTGTCGATACGCGCCAGCGTCTCTGTATAGTCACCGTCGATGTCCACGGATTTACCGTCTGTGCGGATCGCCATGCACTTGCCTTCGGCCGTATCCTCGTCAACGCCCGCATCCAGCATCGCCTGCAGGAAACCACCCTCTTCACAGCCCGCAAGGATCACTTTCTCCTCGAAAACTTCGCGTGTGCCGTGCTTGGTGCCCGGAATGAACGCCTGAATGGGCTGCGCGGGGAAATCGGCGTTAACCTGATCCCATGTGGTAAAACCGTTTGCGACCAGCTTTCCGTCGATGAAATGCTCGGCGGCCAGTGCTTTGTACCAGTCTTCGGGTGTGAACGCGAAGGCATTGCCATCGATGTCAGAGGCAAAGACGATGCCATCGTAACCGACGCGGACTTCGATGATGTCTGTGACGCCGTTGTCGGCACAGGCTGCGATCTCTTTTTCACGGATCTGGCGGGATGCATTCGCGATGTCGATGGTGTTCTCGCCGACGCCCTCACAGAAACGCTTGAGACCCGCAGAGGACCCACCTGATTCCACGACCGGTGTCGGAAAATCAAAGTTTTCGCCAAATGCTTCGGCGACGATGGATGCATAGGGCAACACTGTGGAGGAACCAGCAACCTGTACCTGATCGCGTGCAGCGGCAGTTGTGGCGGAAAGGGCAGCAATGGCCAGCGCAGATGTGGTCAATTTCATCAGTGACATGATGTCTCCTGTCATTTGGAATTCTTCTGATCACCCCCATGGTGACCGTGTCGCCCGTTTAGGCCGCGCGTGCTGAGCTTTTGTGACATCTACGTTACAGTTTTATGACAGCACCGGAATTCTACCAGATCGTGTGACGCTTGCTCACTCCGGGGTTGGGTCAAGCGGCAGGATCACCGTAAAACGCGAACCTTCCCCAAGGGTGGAGGCGATTTTAAGCCGCCCCCTGTGGCGATTGACGATGTGTTTGACGATGGCAAGGCCAAGTCCCGTGCCCCCCAGTGCCCGACTGCGGTGACTGTCGGCGCGGTAGAATCGCTCAGTCAGGCGCGGGATGTGTATCGGATCAATCCCCGGCCCGTGATCCTGGACCGCGACGTGCACCGCTGGCCCGCGCAACGTGGCATCATGCAGATGCATCGCTATGGATATCTCGACCCGCCTGTCGCCCCCGCCATATTTGATCGCGTTCTCGATCAGGTTGGTAAAGACTTGGATCAGCTGGTCCGCATCGCCCAGCAACAACACCGGGGATGGTGGAATGTCGGGGACAAGGACCACATCATTCTCAACTGCCAACGGGTTGAGATTGCGCAAGGTGGTCCGCAAAATCGCCGTCAGATCAACCTGCGCACGGGGGCGCACACGCACATCGCTTTCGACCCGGCTGAGCGACAGCAGATCAGCAATCAGACGGTTCATACGCCCCGCTTCGTCCTGCATAATGCCCAGAAACCGGTCACGTGCTGGGGCATCATCGCGCGCAGGGCCACGCAAGGTTTCAATAAAGCCCATCAGCGAGGTCAGCGGCGTGCGCAATTCATGGCTGACATTGGCCACAAAGTCGCGGCGCATCTGGCCTGCCTGCGCCACTTGGGTGACGTCCTGAAAACACAAGATCACCGTTTGCGCGCCGCTAATCCGGCTAAGCGAGACGTCAAAAGTCTGATCCGTCCCGTTATTGGTCGTCAAAAACTGCGAACTGCGCGGCGCGCCATCGTTGATGCAGCCCTCTACGGCCTCAACAAGTGTGGGCTGGCGCAGCACTGTAACAAAATGGCGGCCCAATGCCCCTACCCCGACCAAGATCGTTGCCGCCGGGTTCAGCGCGACAATGCGTTCATCAGAGGCAATCGCCAGCGCAGGCAGCGGCAGGGCTGCAAGGACGTCCTGCAAAGGGAACGGCCCGGCCACAGATCACAGCGGCTTTAGTTCGCGTCGGAACCGTGCAGCGTTCTGGGCGTAATGCAATGCGCTGGCCGTTATCGCCTGTATCGCTGGCCCCTCCAGCGTGCGCACCACTTTGCCCGGTGCCCCCATCACCAAAGAGCCATCCGGGATGACCTTGTTTTCAGTGATCAAGGCCCCTGCCCCGATCAGGCAATTCTTGCCAATCTTTGCCCCGTTCAGGATCGTCGCGCCCATCCCGATCAATGAGTTTTCGCCAATTGTACAGCCATGCAGCATGACCTTGTGCCCGATGGTGCAATTCACCCCGATCGTCAACGAAAAGCCGATATCGGTGTGAAACACGCAGTTTTCCTGCACATTGCTGCCGCGCCCGACATGGATCGCTTCGTTGTCGCCGCGAATGGTGGTGCCGAACCACACGGATGTGTCGGCCTCCAACACCACGTTGCCGATCACATCGGCGTCGGGCGCAACCCATGCGGTTTCATCAACAGTTGGGGTCAAATCGCCCAAGGCATAAACAGTCATGGTAAATCCTCGAATTGTGATTGAAGCGCACGGACATGGTCTGACAGGCGCGGCTGTTGCGCAAACTTAAGCCGCTCTGCCTGAATGATGGTTTTCAGCTTTTCCTCTGTCACATCCAGATCATCGTTTACCAGAACGTAATCATATCCGTCCCAATGACTGATCTCGTCCCAGCTCTTTTGCATGCGTTTGGCGATGGTTTCCGCGTCATCCTGCCCGCGATTGACCAACCGGCGGTGCAATTCGGCAATCGACGGCGGCAAGATAAAGATCGACAGCGTGAACGGCCCAAGTGCTGAATTGCGGATCTGCTGTGCGCCCTGCCAGTCAATGTCGAAAAGCACGTCATGACCCGCATCAATCGCCTTTTCGACGGGCGGGCGCGGTGAGCCGTAGAAATTGCCAAACACATGCGCGTGCTCCAACATATCGCCAGCCCCCACCCATTTGCGGAACTGCGGCTCGTCCACGAACAGATAATCCTTGCCGTCGACCTCGCCATTGCGCGGGGGGCGCGTGGTGGCGGAAACCGAAAAGCTCAGCGTGTCGTCCCAGACCATAAGGCGTTTGGCGAGCGTGGATTTACCCGCACCCGAGGGTGAAGAAAGGATAATCAAAAGGCCGCGGCGTTCAGGCATGTTGTTTACTCCACATTCTGCACTTGTTCGCGCATCTGGTCGATCAGGACCTTGAGCGCGAGGCCTACCTGCGTCAACGCGGTGCTTTGCGCCTTTGAACACAGTGTATTGGCCTCGCGGTTGAATTCCTGCATCAGGAAATTCAGCTTGCGCCCCACCGGCCCACCTTGCGCCAGTAAATCGCGCGCCGCCGTGACATGTGCACCAAGGCGGTCAATTTCTTCGGTGATGTCGGCCTTGACTGCGATCAGCGCCAGTTCCTGCGCGATACGGGCCTCATCTGCCCCATCGCTGTTCTCAATTATGCGCGCCAGATTGCGCCGCAGGGTGGTTACCATCTCGTCTTTGCGGGTCTCGGCAAGGTTGACTGCTTGGGATGTCAGGGCCGCAATTTCGTCAAGCTGGTTTTCCAAGACTTGAGAAAGGGCAGTCCCTTCAGCGGCACGCATTGCGTTTAAATCACGCAATACCGTATCAAATTCGGCCAACAGGACTGCCGCAAGCGCTGTGGTATCTTCGTCACCAGATTGCTGTTCCAGCACGCCGCGCATGGTCACAATGTCGGTGGCTTTGGACGGTGCCAGCGACAGCCCCGCGTCCATAGCCGTCTGTTCAATCTGGTGCAGCGCCTGCAACACGGTCTGTAGCTGGGCGGCATTCACGGCCAATGTGGTGCCGCCTTCTTCGCGGATCAGCCGCAGATTGCAGGTGACATTGCCGCGACCGATGGCAGCGCCCAGTTTTTTGCGCAAACCGGCCTCAAGACCGTCGATCCAGTCGGGCACGCGCAGGCGCAGATCAAGGCCCTTTCCGTTCACCGACCGAAGTTCCCACCCCCAGCTAAAAGGCGCATGCGCACCGCTGTGAGAGGCAAACCCGGTCATGGAATGGATCATCGCGGGCTCCTGCTTGGCGAAATACGTGGCTGAGCAATAAGGCGAAACGGCCCGAAAGGGCAAGCCCCGCAGCCTTCGTGCCATTAACCATTTGTTCATAAATAAGCTTCTTTGCATCAAAAGTGATGTATTCATCCTTTGGTAAGGTTTGGTGCCTGAATGCGCCTTTAACCGCAGCGGTTGGCGCGACATAGGCCAACTTTTGCAACAATTTCGAGCCGGGAGTGAACCAGATGGACAAGCATATCCATAAAGCGCAAAGTGTGGTGGACATGTCGATTTACAAGCCAGAAACGGGGTATGCTGCGGTCGCGCAAGTAGAAGCCTATTGGAACGCATTGCGGGGCGAAAACCTGCTGCCCAAACGCTCCGAGATTGATCCGCGCGGGATCGAGCGGTCGTTGGAAAACGCCTTTATTCTGGAAAGGATCGCGCCGGGAATTGCGCGGTTGCGGATCGCAGGCAATCATTTGAATGATCTGATGGGGATGGAGGTGCGCGGCATGCCGTTGACCGCCCTTTTTACCCCCGCCGCACGTCGCACCATCGCAGATTTGCTTGAGGATGTATTTCAAACGCCCGCAACCGCCAAACTGCAACTGACATCTGATGGTAGTTCGGGCCGTCCCGCCCTTGACGCGCGCATGATATTGATGCCGCTGAAAAGCGATCTGGGTGATGTAAGCCGTATACTGGGGTGTCTGGTGGCCAAAGGGGACATGGGCCTTGCCCCGCGCCGCTTTGACATCGCTGAGTTGGACAAGACACGACTGGGCACACAGGCCCATGACGGACCACGCAAAGCGCCCCGGCCTGTACAAACTTTCACCGCGTCTGAGCAATCAGAAACGCAGGTGTTTGCCGAGCCAAAAGCGACATTCACAGCGCAGTCTGCCGATCAGCGTTCAAGGGCAGCAAAGCGACCGCCCTACCTGAGATTGGTAAAAACCGACGAGTGATGTCGCGCAAATAACACCTTACAACAAACGACCCTCCAAAGGAAAAGCGCCGTGTGTAACGAAACACACGGCGCTTTTTTATCAGACGGCCCGATCAGTCTTACGCAGTGGCGCGCATAACCTTGCTGTCACGGCGCGTGCTCAGTTCTTCTGCAACAAGGAACGCCAATTCAAGCGATTGGCTCGCGTTCAGACGCGGATCACATGCGGTGTGATACCGGTCCGACAGATCCTCGTCTGAGACAGCGCGCACGCCGCCGGTGCATTCGGTCACGTCCTGACCGGTCATCTCGAAATGGACGCCACCGGGTACAGTTCCCTCGGCCGCATGCACGCCAAAGAACTCGCGCACCTCGCGCAGCACGGAATCAAAGGGGCGCGTTTTATAGCCGGATGAGGATTTGATCGTGTTGCCGTGCATCGCGTCACAGGTCCAGACGACATTCGCGCCCTCTTCCTGCACTGTCTTGATCAGTCGTGGCAGATGGTCACCCACCGCGCCTGCGCCAAAACGCGCGATCAGGGTCAAACGACCCTCTTCGTTTTTCGGGTTCAGTTTGGCCATCAACAGTTTCAGGTCTTCGCTGGTCATGGTCGGACCACACTTGAGGCCGATGGGGTTCATCACACCACTGGCAAATTCCACATGCGCCCCATCAGGCTGGCGGGTGCGGTCACCGATCCAGATCATGTGACCGGACCCTGCCAACCAATCGCCGGTCATGCTGTCCTGACGGCACAGTGCCTGTTCATATTCCAACAGTAACGATTCGTGGCTGGTATAGAATTCAACCGATTGCAGCGTGTGTGCAGTGTCGGAATTCACGCCCGCAGCGGCCATGAAATCCAGCGTGTCAGAAATACGATTCGCAACTTCGCGGTATTTGGAGGCGCGGTCGCTGTCGGTAAATCCAAGCGTCCAGCCATGCACTTGATGCACGTCCGCATAGCCACCGGTTGAAAACGCGCGGATCAGGTTCAGCGTTGCAGCGGCTTGGGTATAGGCACGCAGCATTTTTTCGGGGTTCGGGATGCGCGCTTCGGGCGTGAAATCCAGATCATTGATAATGTCACCACGGTAGCTGGGCAGTTCCACGCCATCGACGGTTTCCATGTTTGCTGAGCGTGGCTTGGCAAACTGCCCCGCCATCCGGCCCAGCTTGATCACAGGCACCTTGGCACCATGCGTCAGCACGATCGCCATCTGCAACATCACCTTGAACGTGTCGCGGATCGCGTTTGAACTGAACTGCTCAAAGCTTTCGGCGCAATCGCCCCCTTGCAACAAAAACGCCTCACCCCGGCCCGCAGCCGCGAGATGTTTCTTCAACCGCCGCGCCTCTCCGGCGAAAACAAGAACCGGATAGCGCGAAAGCTGCGCTTCAACAGCCTCCAAGGCGGCTTGATCTGGATAGTCAGGCATCTGGATCCGCGGTTTCGCGCGCCAGCTTGATGTGCTCCATTCGGTCATTATCGTCTCTCCGGTACCTTTGCGCTTTGGGTCATCCACGTGTCAGCGCTATCATGGCCCTTTCTATACAAAAGCCTAGCCGCAGTGACCAGAACTCAAATTCCGCCCCTTGACCATGGCTTCGGGGCATGAACATGGTTTCCGCTGGGCCAGCCATGGTTTAAGACTTAAAACGCCCATCAGGCAAATTGAAGGACTAGCGATGTCTGAACAGCGCTCGGCCACACGTATCCCGGTTGACACAGACAAGCCCCGGCGGTTTGTCTTTGCATTGCTCGACCAATTCAGCCTTTTGTGTTTCGCGACAGCGATCGAGAGCCTGCGCATTGCGAACAGGATGGCAAACCGGCCACTTTATGAATGGCGCATCGTTGGCGAGGGCGGCGAAATCGTCTATTGTTCTGCGGGCACCGGTTTCAAGCTGGACGATGATCTGGAAGAACTCAGCCGCGATGACACCGTTTTTGTATGCACCGGTATGGATGTTCAGGACGCCACTACCAAAAAGGTCATTGGCTGGCTGCGCCGCGAGGCCCGCAAGGGTCTGAAAGTCGGCGGATTGTGCACAGGCGCCTATACCCTTGCCAAGGCAGGTTTGCTGGATGGCAAGAAGGCCACGATCCACTGGGAAAATCAGGACAGCTTTGCCGAGGAATTCGAAGAGGTGAATCTGACAAAATCCGTTTTCGTTGTAGACGGTAACCGGATGACGACGGCGGGCGGCACGTCCTCGATCGACTTGATGCTGAAACTGATTGCCGATGATCACGGCGAAGACTTGGCAAATCTTGTCGCCGATCAGTTGATCTATTCCTCCATCCGCACCGATCAGGACACCCAGCGCCTGAGCGTACCGACACGCATCGGCGTGCGTCATCCCAAGCTGAGCCAAGTCATCCAGATGATGGAAAGCAACATCGAAGAACCGATGAGCCCTTCGATCCTTGCACGCGATGTTGGCATGTCCACCCGCCAGCTTGAGCGGCTGTTCCGGCGGTATCTGAACCGCTCACCCAAACGGTATTATATGGAATTGCGCCTGCAAAAAGCCCGCAACCTGCTGATGCAAACGGATATGAGCGTGATCAACGTTGCATTGGCCTGCGGTTTTGCATCACCGTCGCATTTCTCCAAGTGCTACCGGGCGCATTACGACACGACGCCCTACCGCGAACGCGGAAGCCACGCGGCGCGTCTGTCGATCTGATCCGGCGACACGCCTGAAATCTGCCCATCATCGCAATGCGTTAGAAACACATCTGCTATCGTGCGGGAGTGATCCGGTAGACGCTATCATTGCCCACCGATATGAACCAGATCGCCCCGTCAGGCCCTTCGACGATATCGCGCACGCGCAGGGTCTCATCCGTCTGGATTTGCTGCACTTCGGTCAGCGGAACACCCTCAAGCCGCGCGATATAGTCGAACTTGAGCGATCCAACAAATATATCCCCCTTCCATTCCGGAAAAAGCGCGCCGGAATAGACCAGCAACCCGGAGGGCGCGATGGAAGGATCCCAATAAAGCTCTGGCTGTTCCATCCCGTCGCGCGCTGTGCCAGTGCCGATCTTGCCGCCAGAATAATGACGTCCATACGATATTTCGGGCCAGCCATAATTCGCACCTTTGCGCACCAGATTGACCTCATCCCCGCCCCGCGCGCCATGTTCTGACAGCCACAGATTGCCCGCCAGATCGAGGCCCGCACCCTGCGCATTGCGGTGGCCGAAAGACCATATTTCGGGCAGAATGCCAGCCTGAGCAACAAACGGATTGTCGCGCGGCACACTGCCATCGCGGTTCACACGGATCACGCTGCCGTTATGCACACTGCGGTCCTGGGCAGAGGGTCGGTCGCCGCGATCCCCGATGGTCAGGAACAATGTGCCGTCCGGTGCCTCCACCACGCGGCTGCCAAAATGCCGGCCGCCGCTGCTGCCCGGTGCCATGGCAAACAGCTCGGTCACGTTCTCGAGCCGCCTCCCGTCGTCAGACAGGCGCGCGCTGACCAGTGCCGTGCCGCTACCCCGGCCTTGCCGTTTGGCGTAGGTCAGAAACAGCGCGCCGGTGCGCGCAAAATCTCGGGCAATTGTCACATCAAGCAAACCACCCTGCCCGTCATCGGCAACTTCGGGTACGCCCTGCACCTCTATGCGCCCACTAAGGTGTTGCAAGATCAATTCGCCGCTGCGTTGAGTGATCAGGATGCTGCCATCCGGCAAAGGTGCGACCGCCCAAGGCTCTGACAGACCGGTGACGACCGGCTCAATCTTGAACCGCGTTTGCGCTTGGGATACGTCGGGCAACAGACTGGTCGATGCTGTCGCCAACAATACTAGAGCAGTTTTCGCGAGAATGTTCATTTGGCGCGCTCCTGGGTCCATGACATATTAGATTTCAAGATATAACATCGCGCGCATATTTCCAGAATACTGCACTGCGGCCCAATCTACCCCGCGCCAAAACGCCAAAATCCGCTTTTCTTTTTGGAAATCATTGCCTAGGCTTTCCGGCGAACATCATGTTCCAATAAGGGAGATACCAAATGAAAAAGATGCTTATGGCCACAACGGCTGCAGCACTGATGGCCACTACGGCGATGGCCGACGGCCACTTGAAAGAAGTAAAACTCGGCGTTCTGTTCGGCTTTACCGGTCCGATTGAATCGCTGACTGGCCCGATGTCTGCGGGTGCAGAAATGGCGATGAAAGAAGTCACAGACAGCGGCAAGCTGTTTGATGGTGCCATCGTAACGTCCTTGCGCGCCGACGGCGGGTGCATCGACAACGGCATGGCCACAGCCGGTGCCGAGCGCCTGATCGCCGAAGGTATCAACGGTCTGGTTGGCGCGGACTGTTCCGGCGTAACAGGTGCGGTTTTGCAGAACGTCGCCATTCCAAACGGCATGGTGATGATTTCACCATCAGCCACATCGCCCGGTCTGTCCACGATGGAAGACAACGGCTTGTTCTTCCGCACATCCCCGTCTGACGCACGCGAAGGTCAGGTCATGGCAGAGATCCTCGTTGAGCGCGGCGTGAAATCCATCGCTTTGACCTACACAAACAACGACTACGGCAAGGGTCTGGCAGACGCGATTGAATCTTCGTTCAAAGCGGTTGGTGGTGAAGTCACAATCGTCGCCGCACACGAAGACGGCAAAGCCGATTACTCTGCCGAAGTTGGCGCGCTGGCTTCTGCCGGTGGTGATCTGCTGGTCGTCGCGGGCTACCTTGACCAAGGTGGTGCGGGCATCATCAAATCCGCGCTGGACGCAGGTGCATGGGAAACATTCGGTCTGCCCGGTGGCATGATCGGTGAGAACCTGCCAAAGACTATCGGTCCGGATCTTGATGGCTCATACGGCCAGATCGCCGGTTCCGAAGGCAACGGCATCGACACATTGGTAGCGATGGCGGGTGACGCATTTGATGCGACATCCCCGTACACACCCGAAGCCTATGACGCAGCGGCATTGTTCCTGCTGGCGATGCAGTCGGCGAACTCCGTAGATCCGGCTGACTACAAAGACCACATCCTGACAGTGGCAAACGCACCGGGCGAGAAAATCTATCCTGGCGAGTTGGGCAAAGCGCTTGATCTGATCAAAGCAGGCACAGATATCGACTATGTCGGTGCCTCAGCGGTTGAGCTGATCGGACCCGGCGAATCTGCGGGCACGTACCGCATGATCGAAGTCAGAGATGGCAAGAACGAAACCATTGGTTTCAAATAAACCAATCTAAACAATATGATGCAGCCCGTACTTTGTGCGGGCTGTATTGTCATAATAAGATCGAAAATGATCACGCGACCGCAAATGCGGCGCAGACGGGGATGAAGACATGGTGCAAGATCGTGAACACATGATCGTCGTGGAAGACGTGCATAAACACTTTGGCGGTTTTCATGCGGTAGATGGCGCGTCCATGACGATTGATCGTGGGTCCATTACCGGCTTGATCGGGCCAAATGGTGCAGGAAAAACAACTCTTTTCAACGTGATCGCGGGCGTTCTTAAACCCACTTCCGGCCGTGTGTTTATGGACGGCGAGAACATCACCGGCATCCCGCCGCATGACCTGTTTCACAAAGGTCTGTTGCGCACTTTCCAGATTGCCCATGAATTCCATTCCATGACCTGCCGCGAAAACCTGATGATGGTGCCGGGCGGCCAGTCGGGCGAGACATTGTGGAACACATGGTTTGGCCGCAAGCGCATCGCGGACGAAGAACGTGCGCTGCGGGCCAAGGCCGACGAGGTGCTGGAATTCCTGACCGTAGAGCACCTTGCCGATCAAAAGGCGGGTCAAATCTCGGGCGGACAGAAAAAGCTGCTGGAACTGGGCCGCACCATGATGGTTGACGCCAAGATCGTATTCTTGGACGAGGTCGGTGCCGGCGTGAACCGAACCCTGCTCAATACCATCGGCGATGCGATTATCCGCCTGAACAAGGAACGCGGGTATACCTTTGTCGTGATCGAACACGATATGGATTTCATCGGGCGTCTGTGTGATCCGGTCATCTGTATGGCCGAGGGTCATGTGCTGGCCACCGGCACGCTGGATGAGATCAAGGCGAACGAACAGGTGATCGAGGCCTACCTTGGCACCGGTCTCAAGAACAAAGCCAAGGTGGGCGCATGAGCCTTGATTTGCGTAGTGCGGTTTTCGGTTTGGCGGTTACCCTGCCCCAAGCCGGTTTCGCCTGTGCACAGTTGAGCCAGAATGTATGGATGTGCGCGCGTGGCACGCCATGGGAAACCGCGACATGGGACCAATTCGGGGACGGTGCAACGATCCTGATGCAGGACTTCATCTTTGACTTTAACGAAGATTTTCCCGGTCAGGAAACCGCAGATGATCTGACGACATTGGAAGAGCAATACACTTTCTTTGCGGCGTTCCAGAAAGACAATTACGACGACCATACTTTGCTGCCACAGGTCATCCGCGTCGATACGCTTGAGACAGATCATGCGTCAGCCTATCGGGTTGTGCAGCGGTCGACTTCGCTTTGGGATGGGCATAAATATCTCGAAACCGCGATCATCGCGCAGGTGGGAACGCACCGGATACTGCTGAACTTTGAAGGGCCGGACGACATGCCGCTGTCCGTCATGGATGCAGAGACCGAAAACGTCCTGTCGTTCTTGCGCGACACTTGCGCAGACCCTGTGTCGTGCGCTGAAGACTATGAATGGCCCCCTACGGCCCCGTTGAAAGATGAGTAAAATGAGCGATCCTTACGGCGACCGTGGTAACAAGGACCTGTCGGTGGGCAATGCCGCAGGTCAAGGCAGTGTGATGCCCAAATCAGGTGGCAAAAGCCATCCGTCGCCTGGCGGTCCGTTTTTGGTCGGCCAGAACATGACGGCAGGTTATGGCAACGGGCCTGACATCCTGCACGATTGCACCATTGCGGTGGACAAGGGCGAAATTGCCGTGATCGTGGGCCCCAACGGTGCTGGCAAGTCGACGGGAATGAAGGCGGTCTTTGGCATGCTCGACATGCGCAAAGGGCATGTGAAACTGGACGGCGAGGATATCACCGACCTCAGCCCGCAGGCGCGTGTGGCCAAGGGGATGGGTTTTGTGCCGCAAACCTCCAATATTTTCACGTCGATGACCGTGGAAGAGAATTTGGAGATGGGCGCGTTCATCCGCACCGATGATTTCAGCGATACTTTGGCGCAAGTCTATGACCTGTTCCCGATCCTTAAGGAAAAACGCCTGCAAGCCGCCGGTGAATTGTCGGGCGGTCAGCGCCAGCAGGTCGCCGTGGGTCGCGCGTTGATGACGCAGCCCAAAGTTTTGATGCTGGACGAGCCAACGGCGGGTGTGTCGCCCATCGTGATGGATGAGCTGTTTGACCGGATCATTGAGGTCGCGCGCACCGGCATCCCGATCCTGATGGTGGAACAGAACGCCCGCCAAGCGCTTGAGATTGCAGACAAAGGGTACGTTTTGGTGCAAGGGGCTAATGCGTATACGGGGACAGGCAAGGAACTGCTGGCCGATCCCGAAGTGCGTAAGAGCTTTTTGGGGGGTTGATGTGACAATTGGATTGATCAGCAGCCTAACCTTGGCAGCAGCGGTGCTCGTGAATGCGGATGACGGCAGTCCGAAAACTCCCATAGCGACATGTTTGTTAGTGTCGCGACCGGTTGGCGTTAGCAATGGCTTTATAGCGGAGGCCACCGTAATAGGTGACCTTAGGAAACCAGTGTTGTTCCTTTCGGGGTCTCATAAGGACCCTGATCCGCAGATGCGGGTTGCATCAAAAGAACGTATCTACGCTCTGCAAATGATTCCCCAAAGCTGGGAACACTCTTACCGCTTTGATGCAGAGGGCACATCGGGGTTATTCAGTTGGGACTACCGCGGTAAGGCAGCGATGGCGCTTCATATTCAAACCGCTGATGGAATGTACTTTGAACATTACACCGGCAACTGCAGGGACGTCTGGTAATGGATCTTCTAAACGCACTCATCGCTTTCCTGAACTACGTGTTCGTTCCCGGCGTCGCATATGGCTCGCAACTCGCCCTCGGCGCGTTGGGGGTCACGCTGGTCTATGGCATCTTACGGTTCTCGAACTTTGCCCATGGTGACACGATGGCGCTGGGCGCGATGGCGACCGTGTTGATCACGTGGCTGTTCCAAAGCTGGGGCATCTCGCTGGGGCCACTGCCCACAGCGCTGCTTGCCCTGCCTTTCGGAATCTTGGCCTGTATCGGGTTGTTGTTGTTTACAGACCGTTACGTGTACCGGTTCTACCGCGAAAAAAAGGCGAAACCGGTGATTTTGGTGATCGTCAGCCTTGGTATTACGTTTATTTACAATGGGGTGACGCGGTTCATCATCGGACCGGATGACCAGAACTTTTTCGACGGCGAACGCTTCATCATTTCCGCGCGCGAGTTCAAGCGCTCGACGGGGCTGGAAGAAGGATTGTCGTTCAAGACAACCCAAGGCATCACAATCATCACCGCCGTCATCGTGGTAATTGCGCTGTTCTGGTTCCTGAATAAAACGCGCGCCGGCAAGTCGATGCGCGCCTATTCTGATAACGAAGATCTGGCGCTTTTGTCTGGCATCAACCCTGAGCGTGTTGTGATGATCACATGGATCATCGTCGCCTCCCTCGCCACCATTGCCGGGGTGCTTTATGGCCTTGATAAGTCATTCAAACCGTTCACGTATTTCCAGCTTTTGCTGCCGATCTTTGCAGCGGCAATCGTCGGGGGGCTTGGCAACCCCTTGGGGGCCATCGCGGGCGGTTTTGTGATCGCCTTTTCGGAAGTGACGATCACCTACGCCTGGAAGAAAGTTCTGGTTTATCTGATGCCTGAAAACCTTGAGCCTTCGGGCCTCGTCCAACTGCTCAGCACGGATTATAAGTTCGCGGTCAGCTTTGTGATCTTGTTGATCGTGCTGCTGTTTAAACCCACAGGTCTTTTCAAGGGGCAATCGGTATGAACGGGACGCTCAAAAATACGATGCTGTTTGGCATCATTGCACTGATGATCATTTATGTGGGCCTTGTCCAAAGCTGGAACTCGGCATTGTTGATCGTCGCGATGGGGTTGATTTCATCCATCATGGCGCTTGGCGTGAACCTTCAATGGGGCTTTGCGGGGCTGTTCAACGTCGGCATCATGGGATTTGTGGCGCTTGGCGGTCTGGCCGCTGTCCTAATCGGCATGCCACCGACCGAAGGCGGGTTTGCCGCTGGCGGTATGGGGATCATCGGGGCGTTGGTGTTGGGCGCTGGTACGATCCTTGCGGCGATTCAGGTGATGAAGCGGATGGACCACGGCTGGCCGCGCACAATTGCCGTCATCGCGGTTCTGATCATCGGGTTTTTCCTGTTCAGGGGCTTGCTGGACCCTGCAGCCGAACGGATCGAAGAGATTAATCCGGCGCAGACCGGGTACCTGGGTGGTCTGGGTCTGCCGGTTCTCATCGCCTGGCCCGTCGGCGGGCTGTTTGCGGCGGGGGCCGCGTGGGTCATTGGCAAGACGGCGCTGGGTCTGCGGTCCGATTATCTGGCAATCGCGACGCTTGGCATTGCAGAGATCATCATCGCCGTTCTCAAGAACGAGGACTGGTTGACGCGCGGAGTGAAGAACGTGATCGGCGTGCCGCGCCCGGTGCCGTTCGAGGTTGATCTGCAGAACTCCACCGCCTTTGTGGAACGTGCGGCCGGGCTTGGCTTTGACCCTGTGGAAGGCTCCACGCTTTGGGTCAAGGTCCTCTATATTGCGTTGTTTGCCACCGTGCTGGTGATCTTTATGTGGATGGCACAACGGGCGCTGCATTCCCCTTGGGGGCGGATGTTGCGCGCAATCCGCGACAATGAGGTCGCAGCAGAGGCGATGGGCAAAGACGTCAAAGCGCGGCATTTGCAGGTGTTTATCCTAGGCTCTGCGATTTGCGGCGTCGCCGGTGCGATGATGACGACGATGGACGGTCAGTTGACACCCGGTACCTATCAGCCTTTGCGCTTTACCTTTTTGATCTGGGTGATGGTGATTGTCGGCGGGTCCGGCAACAATCTGGGATCGGTCCTTGGCGGGTTCCTGATCTGGTTCTTGTGGGTTCAGGTCGAACCGATGGGCCTGTGGTTGATGAACCTGATCACATCCGGCATGGCAGAAGGGTCGGCCTTGAAGGATCATCTGATCGAATCTGCGGCGCATATGCGGTTGCTGACGATGGGGATGGTGTTGTTGTTGGTACTGCGCTTCAGCCCGCGCGGGCTGATCCCCGAGAAATAGGGCATCCATTCGGCGGATGCGCGGGTGGTAACGCCTGCGCAGAAGTATTTAGAGCCAAAAAGAAAGGGGGGTCGGTGGCCCCCCTTTCGCGTGATGTATGTCGCCAGGCTTGTGTTCTAGCGTCCTTTGAACAGACCACCCAGAATGCCCCGAACGATGCGGCGCCCTGTGGTGCCTTTCAGCTCCTTGATGACAACTTGCGCGATTGCAGCGCCGAATCCTTCTTGGGATTTGCGTGCCGGGGGCCGGGATGTCGACCGCGAAACGCCTTTGCCCGCATAGCGCCGCGCACTATTGAATTCCCGTAAAGAAGGTGTGGAAATCTCTTCGGCCTCAGCTTCGGCGGCTTCGGCTTCGGCCGCTGCTGCATCGGCGCGTTTGCGCAGGATCTCAAAGGCTGATGTCCGATCAAGGCGTTCGTCATATTTTCCCGCCATCGGTGACACTGCCATCAGCGCATTGCGTTCGGCCACGCTGATCGGACCCAGATGCGAGGACGGGGGCCGGATCAGCGTCCGTTCTACCACGCCGGGGACACCTTTTTTCTGCAAAAACGACGTGACTGCCTCGCCGACACCCACTTCACGGATCGCTTCTTCGGTATCGAATGCCGGGTTCTCGCGGTAGGTTTCGGCCGCCATGCGCAGTTCCTTGCGGTCTTTGGCGGTGAATGCCCGCAGCGCATGTTGCACGCGGTTGCCAAGCTGTCCGAGGATGTCATCGGGCACATCCGCCGGGTTCTGTGTGATGAAATACACGCCCACACCCTTTGACCGGATCAGGCGCGCGACCTGCTCGACCTTGTCGACCAGCGCCTTGGGCGCATCGTCAAACAAAAGATGCGCCTCATCGAAAAAGAAAACCAGTTTGGGTTTATCGGGGTCGCCGACTTCGGGCAGTTCCTCGAACAGCTCTGACAGCAGCCACAACAGGAAAGTCCCATAGAGTTTCGGCGCACCCATCAACTGGTCGGCGGCCAATATGTTGATCACACCGCGGCCATCTGTGTCTGTGCGCATCAGATCGGAAAGCGCCAGTGCAGGCTCTCCAAACAGGTCCGCCGCACCTTGGTTTTCCAACACCAGAAGACGACGCTGAATAGCACCGACAGACGCGGCAGAGACATTGCCGTAGCGCAATGCCAGTTCTTTGGCGTTCTCCCCGATCCAGACCAGCAATGCCTGTAGATCCTTAAGATCCAGCAGCGGCAGACCGTCTTCGTCTGCTACACGAAAGGCGATGTTCAGGATGCCTTCCTGCGCTTCGCTCAGGCTAAGGAGTTGCGACAAAAGCAGCGGCCCCATTTCAGAAACGGTGGTGCGCACAGGGTGGCCTTGCTTGCCGTAAAGGTCCCAGAACGTGACCGGGAATGCGCCGTAAGCATAGTCATCAAACCCGATTTTGGCGGCCCGCTCGGTGAAGGGGCCGTGCAGCTTGTGGGTGTCACTACCGGCTTTAGCCAGCCCCGACAGATCACCTTTGACGTCAGACAAGAATACCGGCACACCTTGGGCGGCGAACCCCTCGGCGAGGATCTGCAGTGTCACGGTCTTGCCGGTGCCGGTAGCCCCCGCAATCAACCCGTGGCGGTTGGCATAGCCAATGTTCAAAAATTGCCCGGTGGCGTAGTCGGGTCCGCCGCCGCCGATAAAGATGTCTTTGGTCATGGGGTCCCCTTCGGATCACTCTTGCCGGTGAGCATACAAAGTTTACCTTTTTGCGCCATAGTCGAATTATGCCGGGGTCCAGATGTCCTTTTGGCCGGGTGTATTTCCTCCCTGTCAGACTTACCGCGCCTTCGGGCGCGGTTTTTTTAACTCTTTGATCAAATGTCATAAAAATCTTGTTTCCGGTCGCTTTCGGCCTCAAATTTCAGTTGACCGGCGCCTGCTGTTTACGTAACATTTGCTCAGAAGTCGGCAAAGTCCGACGGGGAGAAAGAAATGAAAGAGGGGATGCACCGGTATCCCCTTTTTCTTTTGTCTGAACCCGTGCATAAATCTGGGCGGAAACCTGCCGCGTACGGGGATAATTTCCGCCTGCGCACCCTGACAAGCCACAGACCCCGTGTTAAGCAATCTTTAGAAACAATGCGGATTTGAGAATACCCATGAGTAATTTTTTAAAGGCGCTGCCTTTCATCGCTGCCCTGACGCTGTTCGCGCCTGTCGCAAGTCTTGCACAGACCACGGCAGACGGCACGGCGCCCAAGATCGAAGACCAGCTCAGCCTTGGTGACGACACCGAAACGGCGTCTGAATTGGGCCAGCCTTATACACGCGAAACCATTGGTGCGTGGGAAATGCGCTGTATCAAGACCGAAGGCGAGACCGATCCATGCCAGATGTATCAGCTCCTGGATGATGGTGAGGGCGCACCGGTTGCCGAAGTTTCTTTGTTCCGCCTGCCCGGCGGTGGCAAGGCCGAAGCGGGTGCCACGATTATTGTTCCGCTAGAGACTGCCCTGCCCCGACAGCTGAGCGTTGCAGTCGATGGCGGCAAGGCGCGCCGCTATCCGTTCGCGTTCTGTAACCCTGTCGGCTGTTATGTTCGGCTTGGCCTGACGCCCGATGACATCGCGGCATTCAAGCGCGGCAAAGAAGCGACGATCACGATTGTTCCGGCCCTTGCCCCAGATCAGACCGTTGATCTGAAGCTGTCTCTGACAGGATTTACGGCCAGCTATGATCAGGTGTCCGTTCTGGACCAGTAAAACGAAACAACAACGCATAATTTGAAAGGCCGCCTCAGAGGGGCGGCCTTTCTTTGTTTTGGATTGCTATCAGACGCGCCGCAGCGCGATTACGGCGTTCATACCGCCAAAAGCAAAGGCGTTGCTCAGCGCGACATCGACCTTGGCGTCGCGGGCTTCATTCGGCACCACATCAAGCGCGCATTCAGGGTCGGGTTCCTGATAGCCGATGGTGGGGGCAATCACACCGTCACGCAGCGCCATGATGCAGGCCAACAATTCGACAGCGCCGGTGCCGCCGATCAAATGGCCATGCATCGACTTGGTAGAGCTGATCATCAGATTATCCGCATGCGGGCCGAAAACATCCGCCACCGCTGCGCATTCGGTTTTGTCATTCGCCGCCGTGCCGGTGCCATGCGCGTTGATATAGCCCACCGCATCGCCGCTGATCCCTGCATCTTGCAAGGCCCCGGCCATCGCACGTGCAGCGCCCGCTTTGGACGGCATCACGATATCGCTTGCGTCCGATGACATGGCAAATCCTGCGACCTCACACAGGATGTCGGCACCTCGCGCGCGCGCGTGTTCGTATTCCTCAAAGACAAATATACCCGCACCCTCGCCCTGAACCATGCCGTTACGGTTGGCCGAAAACGGGCGGCAGGCATCACGGCTCATCACGCGCAGCCCTTCCCATGCTTTGACGCCGCCAAAGCACAGCATGCTTTCCGACCCACCCGTTACCATCGCCGGTGCCATGCCCGAGCGCACCATTGAAAACGCCTGAGCCATCGCGTGATTGGAGGACGCGCAAGCCGTTGATACCGTGAACGAAGGCCCTTTGAGGTTCCATTCCATGCTGACGTGGCTGGCGGCGGCGTTGTTCATTAGTTTGGGCACGACAAAGGGATGCACGCGGTTTTTGCCCTCTTCATAGACGGCGCGGTAATTGTCGTCCCATGTTGATACACCACCCCCCGCAGTGCCAAGGACAACGCCGGATTTCGCGGCAAGTTCGCCAGAAAAGACCAGCCCGGATTGTTCAATTGCTTCGCGCGCTGCGGCCAGCGTGAACTGTGTGAAACGATCATAAAGCGACATCTGCTGTCGGTTATAACGGCCTTCGGCCTCAAACCCGCGGACCTGCCCGCCGATCTGGATTTGCAGACGCTCCACATCTCGAAACACCAGTTGGCCGATGCCGCAGACCCCTTCGCGCATCGCGGCTAGGGTGGCATCAACGGAATGGCCCAATGCGTTGATGGTGCCGGCGCCGGTGATGACGACACGCTTCATCCGGCTATGCCTGTTCGGCCTTCAGCCGTTCGATGCCTGCGATGATTGTCGCCACGGTAGAGATATCAAAATCGGATGAGGTCGGGTCATTGGCGTTGAACGGGACATTGATGTCAAACGCCTCTTCAATCACAAAGATGCTCTCGACCAGCCCAAGACTGTCGATGCCAAGGCTTTCGGGCGTGCTGTCAAGTGTCACGTCCGACGGCTCAAGCAAAGCTTGTTCAGCGATGATGGCGATGACCTGATCTGTGATGCTCATGGCGATATCCTTGGCAATAGCGTTGAGGCTGACTTAGTTATCCCCACCCGGTTTGAAAACCGCCTTTCGCAATTCTGCGACCTCACGCAGCAGCCGTGGCAGGCGGCGCAGCGCCTTGTATTGTTCCACCTGCTTGTCCATCTGCGTGGCAGGATAGCCCAGCATGGTCCGGCCCGCAGGTACATTCGACATCAGCTTGGTGCCGCCCCCCGCAATCACCCCGTCCCCGACAAAGATATTGTCGTTCACCCCGCATTGCCCACCCAGCACCACATTGTTGCCGATCACGGCAGAGCCCGCGATGCCGACCTGTCCGCAGATCAGGCAATTGTCGCCGATAACCACGTTGTGGCCCATGTGGACCTGATTATCGAGCTTGGTATTATTGCCGATTTTGGTGTCGCGGATGGTACCATAGTCAATCGTGCAGCCCATACCAATTTCGACATCGTCGCCGATGCTGATACCGCCCAGCGAATGGATACGGATCCACTGCTGCGCCTCTGCCTGCCCCTGATCGCCAAGGGTTTTGCGGGCGGATTCAACCGTTGATGGTTCTGCCGTCACAAAGGAAAATCCGTCGCCACCAATCCGCGCACCCGGCTGGATGATGACCCGTGCACCAACGCGGACGCGGGCCCCGATGCTGACCTGTTCACGCAAGTATGCGCCTTCGCCCAATGTGGCGTCTACACCGATGAAACAATGGGGCCCGATGATGGAACCTGCGCCAATAACCGCACCGGCAGAGATAATCGCCAAAGGTCCGATTGAAACGCCGCCGCCAATGGTCGCCGTCGGATCAATGATCGCAGATGGATGGATGCCTGTCGCAAACCCCTGCCCTCTGTCCAGCATCGCGGTGACACCGGACATCGCATAGCGGGGCCGCGCGGGCATAATAGCCGCCTGTAACCCCAAGGCCTGCCAATCGGTGCCTTCGGCAAGCATCGCGACGACCGCGCCACCCTCGCTCAGGCGCGCCGCATAGGTCGCGGACATGGCAAGCGCCATATCTTGGGGACCGGCATCCTGCGGTTCCGCTGCACCGGCAATGGTCAAAGTGAGGTCACCAAACGCCGCCGCCCCAAGGGCCTCGGCAATCTGCGCTACGGTATAGGTCATGCGGCACCCCTTGTTGGCGTGCCGCAACGATTACCCTTGATACGCGTTCAGTGCCACCCCTTCGCGCACCAGCGCATCCCAGATTTTGGCATCGCGTCCATAGATGTCGGCGCGGTATTCCGTGTGGCCGCGCGCATTGGTCACGGCAGTGCGGTAAATCAGGTGGACCTGCACGGGCTCGTCCAGATTAACCCGTGTCTCGCGGCCCGTGTTCAAGACGCGTTTGAACGCCCCCTCGGGATCGTCGGTCTGTTTTGCAAGCAGCGCATAGGCAAATTCAAACGGCTCCGCCAGACGCACGCAGCCATGGCTGAATGCACGGACATCGCGGGCAAACAGGCTTTTGGCGGGGGTGTCATGCAGGTAGATATTGTATTTGTTGGGGAACATGAATTTCACCAGACCCAAGGCATTCTTGGTGCTGGGCGGTTGGCGCATGCTGTAGGGAAAGCTGCGCGCGGAATATTGGCTGAAATTCACGGCACCGCGGTTCACGACACGGCCCCGGCTATCGGTGATTTCAATGTGGCTGGCGGCATCGCGGTTGCGTTTGAGCGCGGGCAGGTATTCGCCGGTCACAATAGAGCGTGGCACATACCAGCTGGGATTGATCACCATATGTGTCATCACATCCGAAAACTCGGGCGTCGGGCGGTCTTCGGTGCGTGCGCCAACCACGGACCGCGTACGGAACGTAATTTTGCCATCGTCGATTATCTTGGCTGAAAAATCCGGGATATTGACCAATATATGCCGTTTGCCGCGCTCGGTGTTGAACCACCGCTCCCGCTCAAGCGCGACGAACACCGATTGCAGGCGCTGCTCCACACCAACGTTGATCTGTTTCATGGTTTCGCCGCCGGCGACACCATCGTCATTCAGGCCATGGGCGATCTGGAACTGCTGCACGGCATCCTGAATGGCACGGTCATAGGTGCGCGTGTTGGTCCGTTCAAGATAATCCATCGCAATCAATCGGTTGCGCAGCGCAATGACGGCATTGCCACTATCGCCCGGCCTCAAAGCCTCAGCAGGCACCGTTGCGCCCCAACCGCCAGAGGCCAAAAGGCGCTCCATTTCGACCTTTTCTTTCAGCAGGGCGTTGTATTCCATGCTGCGCGGCGGCAGCGCGCGGAAAAAGCTGGCCGGTTTGTCAGTGACGATGCTTTTTAACGTTTCAGTGCGGTCACGGTAGTCGATTGTGCGCACGATTCCAGAATCAATGCGGTTCGGGATCAACACGCCTGTCTGGATGTCGCGCGCGTATTTGAGAAAGACGCGGCTCATTTCGACTTCGGCCATGCCTCGGTCACGTGGCGTGCGCACTGCAGCCAGCATCGCCATCATCGCGTCAGGATCATAGCGACCATTCGGCAGGCCATGTGCGGTTGCAGCTTTAAGCGCCTTGAGCAATTCAGCGCGCCGGTTGCGGTCGTCTTCGCCTGCCCCGGTCCAGATCGGGCTGAACCCGTTGGCGCGGTAGAAGGCGGCGATGTCGTCATCGCGTGATGCGGCCTCTGCAACCGCTTGTTTAAATGCGGTAACCTGCGCTGTCGCAGGTGCGGGTGTCATATTCAGGGCCGCAGCCACCAGAACGGCGGATGCCAAACCGAAGGCGCGTCTTTTTATTATGCTGCTCATGCTCATACCTCGGATAAATCTGCAAACTAAAGATACTTTGACCGACCATTTCACATGGCGTGCCAAAGTCCATTCACAACTCTGACAGAAATGGCCAAGACGGCTTCTGTGATGTTGAAAAATCACGCAAAACCGGGCGCGCCAAAATCTGAGCGATGTATTGGCAAAAAATTGCCTAAATTTGTAGAATCATTGGGGCGTATGGATTCAGGTCTTGGAGGTAGAATTTTGCTATGCCATACAAACACCACATCTGGGGATGTAATTTGAGGGTCATGTAACATCATGGCCACAGTGGCGACCACAATCGCCGAGGCAGACGCAGATCAGGCAGAATCGGGACAGTAGACTTATGACTAGCAACAGCTCAACGGGACTTACCCGGCGCGCCCTTCTTGGTGCATTCGCCGCAACGGCAGTCGCTGCCGCACCGACATTCTCGAACGCAGCAGGCTTTTTACGCGGCGCCGGTGATATCAGACGCATCCGCATGTATTCCGGACGCACCGGTGAACGGATCGACATGATCTATTGGATCGAAGGTCAATACATCAAAGATGCTGTGAAAGAAGTGAACTTTTTCATGCGCGACTGGCGGACCAATGGTGTCAAATCCATGGATCTGCGCACAGTTGATATCATGGCGGCATCGCACAACCTGCTGGATGCCACCGAACCTTACATGCTGCTATCCGGCTACCGCAGCCCTCAAACGAACGCGATGTTGCGCTCCCGTTCGCGCGGCGTTGCCAAAAACTCGCTCCATATGAAAGGACAGGCGGCCGATCTGCGTTTGTCTTCCCGCTCTGTCAGCCAGATTTCCAAGGCGGCAATCGCCTGCCATGGTGGCGGTGTCGGTCGCTACTCGGGTTCTAACTTTGTCCATATGGACTGCGGCGTGGTACGCAGTTGGGGCAGATAAATACCTCAGCATTGAATTCGGACAAAAAATAAGCGCCTTCGGGCGCTTTTTTGTTGTCTGAGGACATCTGGTCCAAGCCCCAAGCGAAAACTCCGCTCCGCACCTCGTCTTTTGCATCAACAGGTGCGCCAATAATTTAGGCAACCGGCTATTTTGCAGGCACAAAGCACGATCTTGTTTGTCTTATCCATAAACTGGTGTAATTTATAAGAAAATTTACCGATTGGTAAAAACTCAAGGGGTGTGTGAATGCTAGATTTGATCGTCAGACAGGCCAATTTGCCCGACGGACGAGGCCCGATCGACTTGGGCGTACAGGGCAGCCAGATTGTCGATATCGCGCCCCGAATTGACGCCGCCGCCCACCATGAAATCGACGCGACCGGCAGGTTAGCCGCCCCGCCTTTTGTCGATCCGCATTTCCACATGGACGCCACACTCAGCCTTGGAAACCCGCGGTTGAATGTCTCTGGCACATTGCTCGAAGGGATCACCCTTTGGGGCGAGCTGAAACCCCTGCTCACGCCAGAGGCAGTGATAGAACGGGCCTTGCGTTATTGCGATCTGGCGGTTTCCCAAGGCCTGCTGTCGATCCGCAGCCACGTGGATGTTTGCGATGACAATCTGACCGCCGTCGAGGCCTTGATCGAGGTGCGCAAGCAGGTCGCATCTTATATTGATCTGCAACTTGTCGCGTTTCCGCAGGATGGTCTCTACCGCTCTGCGACTGCAGAGGCGAACCTGCTGCGGGCATTGGACATGGGCGTCGATGTCGTTGGTGGCATTCCGCATTTTGAACGCACAATGGAGGACGGCGCGCGGTCGGTAAAGCGTTTGTGCCAGATCGCGGCAGAGCGCGATCTGATGCTGGACCTGCATTGCGACGAGAGCGACGATCCCATGTCACGCCACGTCGAGACGCTGGCAGCAGAGGCGTCGCGCCTTGGCATCGGCGCGCGTGTGGTCGCAAGCCACGTCACCGCGATGCATTCCTATGACAATTACTACGCCACCAAATTGATCCCCCTGATCGCAGAGAGTGGTTTAAGTATTGTCCCTAACCCTCTGATCAACATCACTTTACAAGGCAGATCTGATACCTATCCGCGAAGGCGTGGCCTGACCCGTGTGCCAGAACTACGGGCGGCCGGCGTCAACGTTGCCTTTGGCCAGGACTGCACGATGGACCCGTGGTATTCGCTGGGGTCTGCCGACATGCTGGAGGTCGCACACATGGGCGTGCACGCGGTGCCGATGACATCCCGCGAGGCGATGGCGTGGACGTTTACTTCTGTCACAGAAAACGGCGCCCGCGCGATGGGCCTGCCTGACCCGTCGCTGCGGGTCGGTGGCCCCGCAAATCTGGTGATCCTGCAAGCCCGCGACCCGATTGAGGCTGTACGCCTCAAGGCCACCCGATTGGCCGTGATCAAACACGGCAAGGTTCTGTCGCGCACCGCCCCGCACGAGGCCGCTTTGTCGCTTGTGGGGCGCCCTACTACGCTTGATCCGGCTGACTATGCGCCGGTCAGTTCGCCCACTTCAAACTGAACTCCTCCCTCTCACCTCAAAAAGGAACATCTCATGAAACTCACTACAAACCGCCGTCAATTGCTGGTTGGCGCTGCTGCCACCCTTGCCCTGCCCGCCTATATCCGTCGTGCGAACGCGCAATCGCTGACCCGCGTTGCAGGCGTTCACATGTCCCCGGTTGAGAACGCTTGGAACAGCCGCATCCATCTGGCCTTTCAGGAGGCCGCTGCAGCAGGCAAAATCGAATATGAATTCTCCGAAGGTGTGGCCCCCACAGACTATCCACGCGCGATGCGTGAATACGCCGAAGCGGGCGCGCAGCTGATCTGGGGCGAATCCTATGCGACAGAGCGCGAAGCCCGCGAAGTTGCCGCAGATTACAGTGATACGGCGTTTTTGATGGGGTCTTCTGGCGGTCCGGAAGGCGATAATTTCGGCGTCTTTGGCACCCGCAACCACGAAGCAGCGTATCTTGCCGGTATGTTGGCGGGCAAAATGTCCACGTCCAACGTGTTCGGCTCTGTCGGCGGCTATCCCATCCCTGAGGTGAACCTGCTGATCAACGCGTTCCGCGCCGGTGTCAGCGAAGTGAACTCAGAAGCGACCTTCCTGAACGGATTTTTGGGCGCATGGTTCGATCCGGCACGCGCCAAAGAGGCCGCAATCGCGCAGATTGATGCCGGTGCGGATATCCTGTTCGGTGAGCGGATCGGCACGGCGGACGCGGCTCAGGAACGCGGTATCAAGGCCATCGGATCATTGATCGACTACACCCCGCGCTATCCCGGCACCGTTTTTGCCAACGCGCTGTGGAACTTTGGCCCAACGATTGATGCGATTGTCGCGGATGTGCAGGCGGGCAATGCGGTTGGCCGCGACTACACAGAATATTCGTTCATGTCCTATGGCGGCAATGAGCTGATATATGTGGCCGACGAAGTGCCCGCAGACGCGATCCCCGCGATGGAGGCAAAACAGGCGCAGATCCAGTCCGGCGCATGGAATGTCCCGATCAATAATGATGAGCCCGCGTAAGCGCCTGATCAGATGAATGATGCCACGGCCCTTGCCGCCGCCATTGCCCAAGGGCGCACAACCGCCCGCAAAGTGATGGAGGCCAGCCTGTCTGCATGTGATGCACAGGCCGACTTGGGGGCCGTGGTGTATTTTGACCGCGATTTGGGGTTAGCGCGTGCAGATGCCGCTGACGCCGAAGCGGCTCTTGGTCCGTTCCATGGCGTGCCCTTCCTTGCCAAAGACCTTGGCGGGACGGCCAAGGGCTTGCCTGCAACCGCGGGGTCGACCGCATTGCGCGCGAAGTTGGGCATATCTGTATCAGACAATGATCTCTTTGCCGCGTTTGGCGCGGCGGGTTTGCTTGCTTTTGGCGTTACTGCCACACCGCCCTTTGGCCTGGCGCTGCACAGCGCGCCCGAAGGTTTGCCAGAGGCGCGAAATCCGTGGAACTCCGCGCTGACCCCCGGTGGATCATCAGGGGGTGCCGCTGCGGCAGTGGCCGCCGGGATCGTCGCAATTGCCCATGCCACCGATGCGGCAGGGTCCATCCGCGTCCCTGCGGCCTGTTGCGGTCTTGTCGGCTTGAAACCCTCGCGCGGAGCAACACCGGGTGGGCCTGACTTTGGCAATCAGCTGATGGGACTTGCGTCCGAACTGGTGCTGGCCCGGTCCATCCGCGATGTGCGCACGACTTTTGATGCGGTCCATTTGCCCTTGGCCGCGCCGCCACTCAACGCCCCCTTCCGCATCGCGCTGGCCCTGCCGGAACGCTGTGATGCTGCGCAGCTAAGTGCGGCACGCGCTGCAGCCCGTGCGTTGCAGGACGCAGGCTGCGTGGTGAACGAGGTGCCTGCACCGGATGATTTGGGGCGTGAAGCACACGAGATCGCGCGCGTCATTCTATCGGTTTCGTTGGGCGAATGGATGGATGCGATGGGGGTGCCTGACGACGCGCTGCCGCCCTTGGCGGCTGCCGTTGCCCGGCAAGGGCGCGCAACGCCTGCGGCACGTCTGTTTGCCGTTAGCAGGCAGATGGCCAGCCTGTCAGATCGTGCCAAGCGGCTGTTTACGTCTGCAGACGCGGTGTTGATGCCGGTCTTGTCCACGGCCCCGCCAAAGATCGGTGCCGACGATATGAACTTGTCCGATGTCGATGCGCATTTTGCCAAAATGGAAAGTTGCGCACCGAACGCAGCGCTCGCCAATGTTGCGGGTCTGCCTGCATTGGCCTTACCGTTTGGCATGTCAGACAATTTACCGCTAGGCCTACAATTGATGGGCGCACCGGGAGCAGATAAAACGTTGCTTCACCTCGGCGCGATGATCGAGGCACGCGCGCCCGCGTTAACATTCCCCGGTCCAATTGCAGGTTTGCCGACATGACCCTTGCCCTCGAACTCAACGGGATCACCAAACGCTTTGGCACGCTGACGGCGAATGACGACGTCACGCTGACCCTTGCCCAAGGGGAAATCCTTGCGCTGTTGGGGGAAAACGGTGCGGGCAAGACCACCTTGATGAATATCCTTTTTGGTCATTATGCTGCCGATGCGGGCAGTGTGCGGGTCTTTGGGCAAGAGATCCCCCCCGCCAAACCGCGCGCCGCGATCGAGGCGGGCGTCGGCATGGTCCATCAGCATTTTACCTTGGCGGGCAATCTGACTGTTCTGGAAAACGTGATGCTTGGCTCTGAATCGCTGCTTTGGGCGCGATCGGCCAAGGCAAAAGCGCGCGAAAAGCTGATGCAGATTGCGGAACGCTTTGGCCTGCCTGTGCAACCGGATGCAAAAATCAGCCAGCTTTCGGTGGGGGAACGCCAGCGCGTTGAAATCCTCAAGGCACTGTACCGCGACGCCCGCGTATTGATTCTGGACGAACCCACAGCCGTGTTGGCCCGCCCAGAAGCGCAGCGCCTGTTTGAAACGCTGCGCGATATGACCAAACAGGGCCTCTCGCTGATCTTTATCAGCCACAAATTGCATGAAGTCATGGCAGCCTCTGACCGGGTCGCGGTCCTGCGCGGCGGCAAGATGATCGCAGAGCGCAAGACCACCGACACAAGCCCCGAAGAGTTGGCCGAACTGATGGTCGGTCGCAAGGTCCAGCGTCCCGTCCGCCAAGATCAGGCCATCGGTGCACCTGTCCTGATCGCAGATCAGGTGCGCGTAGACGAAAAGGGTGAGACGCGCCTGAACGACGTGTCATTCACAGTGAACGAGGGCGAAATTCTGGGGATCGTGGGGGTTTCAGGCAATGGTCAGGCCGCATTGGGCGCATTGCTTTCAGGACTGACCATACCGGCGGCGGGCAAATTAACACTGTCGGGTCAAGACATTGGCCAGTTCGGCCCGCGTGACATGATCCGCGCAGGCGTGGGGCGCGTGCCCGAAGACCGCCATGCGGAGGGCGCCATCGGAGAATTGTCCGTGTGGGAAAACGCGGTGCTTGAACGGCTGCGCACACCTGAATTCTCGCGGCGTGGTTTTGTGCGCCACGCCGCCGGTAAAGCCTATGCCGCCAACCTGATCGACACATTCGACATTCGGGGGGCAACGCCGGACACGCGCACGGGGCTGTTGTCGGGTGGCAACATGCAAAAGCTGATCCTGGGCCGCTGTCTGTCGATTGGGCCGCGCTTTATTCTGGCCAACCAACCGACCCGTGGCCTTGATGAAGGGGCGATTGCCGCCGTGTTGGAAAAACTGTTGACCGCGCGGGCGCAAGGAGCGGCAATCTTGTTGATCTCAGAAGAGTTGGAACAAGCTGTCGCCCTTTCGGACCGCATTCAGGCCATCGTCAAAGGCCGGTTGTCAAAACCGGTTGCGGCCCATGAGGCAGATGCGCAAAAACTGGGGTTGATGATGGCGGGTATCTGGCAGGAGGACGATCATGCGGCTTGAAAGGCGCGGTGATGTGCCGCTGCGCATCATCATTTTTGCCCCCTTTATGGCGGTGCTTGTGGCGCTCTTAATTGCCGCGTTTCTGATCGCCGCAGCCGGCGTGAACCCGCTGACGGCCTATGTCGAATTGCTGCGCGGCGCGCTTGGCTCGCGGCTCGCAATTACAGAGATGTTCACCCGCGCGACCCCTTTGATCCTGACCGGGCTTGCTGCAGCGGTCGCGTTTCGTGCGCGATTGTGGAACATTGGCGGTGAAGGGCAGTTTTTTATGGGCGCGTTGGTCACGGCGTGGATTGGCCATTCGCTGGCCCTGCCCGGCGTCCTTGGCATTCCTGTTTTGATGGTCGCCGGCATGGCTGCCGGTGCCGCACTTTTGGCTGGACCTGCTTATCTGCGCCTGCGGTTCGGGGTGGACGAAGTCGTCACCACGCTGCTGTTGAATTTCATTGTCATCCTTTTTGTCGGTCTGATGATCGAAGGCCCCTTGCGTGACCCTTTGGCTTTTGGCTGGCCGTCTTCGGTGCCCGTTGACCGCGATTTCCGCCTGCCCGACCTGATCCCCGGCACACGGCTGCACACCGGGTTGCTGTTTGCCATTGCCGCGGCGGGCGCTGTCTGGCTGATCTTTGCGCGCACCGTCTTCGGGTTCGAGACCCGCGCCGCGGGCTTGAACCCGACCGCTGCCGCCTTTGCCGGTGTATCGCTGCCCCGAACCCTGATGGGCGTGGCACTGTTGTCGGGTGCTTTGGCCGGGCTTGCCGGATCTGTCGAAGTTCTGGGCGTGACGGCGGGGGTTACAACAACAATGTCGCCCGGCTTTGGTTATGCGGGCATCGTTGTCGCCATGCTGGCCGCGTTGCATCCGGCAGGCGTGGTCGCGTCCGCAACCTTTGTCGCCACCGTGTTCGTGGGCGCCGACGCGATGAGCCGCGCCACCGGCGTGCCAAGCTTTATCGCCGATGTGATTGTCGCACTTTGCCTGCTGACCATGATCGTCGCGCTTTTGTTCGCAACATACCGGGTGCGCAGATGATCGAAGCCATTGAACTGTTGTGGAACACCAACCTCTGGGCGGCGGTGCTGCGGATTGCGACGCCCCTTATATTCGGGGTGTTGGGCGCGCTTTTGTGCGAACGTGCGGGCGTTTTGAACCTTGGCATCGAAGGGATCATGACCATGGGGGCGATGACCGGTTGGCTGACCGTTTATCTGGGCGGTGATCTGTGGGTCGGGCTTTCGGTAGCCGCCCTTGCTGGTGGGTTGATGGGGCTGTTGCATGCGGGGCTGACCGTGCCGCTGGGGCTGTCGCAGCACGTGTCGGGATTGGGCATCACATTGTTGGCGTCTGCCCTGTCATACTACCTTTACCGCTTGATCGTCGAAGTGGGCGATCTGCCCCCCACAATCGAGCCGTTTCGCCCGCTCGACATTCCGGTCTTGTCGGACATTCCTATTCTCGGGCCGATCCTGTTTTCACAGACGATGCCGACCTATCTTGCGCTCTTGTCTGTGGCGGTGATCGCCTATGTGCTGGCCCGCACGCCATTGGGGTTGGCCATCCGCATGACCGGTGAAAACCCCCATGCGGTCGAGGCACAGGGCCTGAACCCCATGCGCATCCGCATTGGCGCTGTCGTGGCCGGATCTGCGTTGATGGGCGTCGGCGGCGCGTTCCTGACCACCGCCGCGTTCAACAGCTTTTTCCCCGAAATGGTCCAAGGGCGCGGCTGGATTTGCATCGCGCTGGTGGTTTTTGCCTCTTGGCGGCCCGGCAAAGCGTTGATCGGCGCGCTGCTGTTTGCGTTCTTTGATGCCTATCAATTGCGTTTGCAGACGGCGATTGACGGGGTACCTTATCAATTGTTCCTGATGGCACCTTATGTTTTGTCCATCGTCGCCCTGATATTGGTCGCGCGCCGTGCCGAGGTCCCTGCAGCACTGATGGCACCATACAGGCGCGGCGAAAGGTAGTTGGTCGGGGGGCATTGACCACGTTTCACCCCCCCCTCAATCCAGATGGACTGTCCCGTCACTCCCTGCGATAGGGGCGACTTGTTCTTTGAGAGTTTGGAAGCGCAGTGCATTTTTTCATCAAAACACATCTTTTGTACGCGGCACCGCAGCACTGCGATGTGTTGCTGCAAATCGAAGCCTTAACAGATGCAACGCAAAAATGCCGCCAAACCCGGTTGATGCTGAATCAGGGGTCTGTGGCGCGCGAAATTGCAGGCGAGGAAGGCTTGGGTACACGTAGATGGATTACAACAGACCACCTGTTTGAATGCCACTATGAGACCAAAGTCGAGGTAACGCGCGCCGATCCCGACATTGCAGCGCTTGGCGAAGTACCGCGCCCGCAGATACCAACCGATGTGGTCAAATACCTGATGCCGTCACGGTATTGCCATTCTGAGCTGTTTTTGGACTTTGTCGCGGGCCAGTTCGGCACTCTGACCGGCGGGGCATTGATCGTTGGGATGCGCGATTGGATCAACACCAACTTTACTTATGACAATGAGGCCAGCTTTGCAGGCACAACCGCCAGCGACAGTTTTGCCAGCCAATCGGGGGTGTGCCGCGACTATGCCCATGTGCTGATCGCCTTTGCGCGGGCCGCTGGAATCCCCGCCAGATTTGTTAGCGCCTATGCCCCCAACGTGACACCGCAAGATTTTCATGCTGTGGCAGAGGTCTATCTGGAGGGGGGCTGGCACCTGATTGATGCCACCGGTATGGCACAGGCCTCTGATATTGCGCGCATTTGCGTTGGCCGGGATGCCGCCGATGCGTCATTCATGACGTCTTATGGTTGGATGGAACTGCGCGAGCAATCCGTTGACGTGCGCCGTGTTACTGGCTGAAAAAATGCTTGGGCCTTTACGGAATGTTGGGAATTCCGTGATTGTATCGGCGTATTTTCGGCACTAGATGCTGTAGCAACCCGCAAGGCACCCCATAGCCTTGCAAGATAACACTTGGATTTGAGCATATGACTTATTGCGTTGGCCTTCGGTTGAACAAGGGCCTGGTTTTCATGTCCGATACGCGCACAAATGCGGGGGTCGACAATTTCTCGACCACCAAAAAGATGTTCACCTGGAATGTGCCGGGTGAGCGCACGATCACATTGATGACGGCGGGCAACCTTGCGACGACCCAAGCGCTGGTCAGCCTGCTTGAAGAACGATCAAAAGCGCCGGCAGACCGCAATCCCACCATCCTTGACCAGCCCACCATGTTTCAGGTCGCGCGTCTGGTCGGGTCAACCCTGAAAGAAGTCATCGCCGAAAGCGCGCCCGGCGGGCAATCGTCCTCCGCGTTCAAGGCGTCTGTGATTGTCGGGGGCCAGATCAAAGGCGGGGCTGCGACGCTGTTTTTGATCTATCCCGAAGGGAACTTTATCGAGGTGACCGAGGACGCGCCGTTCTTTCAGATCGGCGAGGCGAAATATGGCAAGCCGATCCTCGTGCGCGCCTATGACCCTGCGATGAGCTTTGAAGATACGATCAAATTGCTGATGGTGTCGTTTGATTCCACCATCAAGGCGAACCTGTCCGTGGGTTTGCCGCTTGATTTGCAAATCTATGAAACCGATAGTTTTGAAGTCGACAATCAACCGCGCATCACCGCTGATGATCCGTATTATCAGTCAATTTCGAAAGGTTGGGGGGAATCCCTGCGCACGGCCTTGATGCATTTGCCCGGCTATACGCGGATCTAGATCATAGCAACGCCCTGCGCTCATTCCTGAACCAGTTTCACGTCGACCGCTTGGCTGCTGCGCTGCCCGCCTGAAGACCGCAGATGTCCATTAACCGGTGCAATGTCCGAGTAATCGCGCCCATATCCGACAACGATGTGATCGGTCCCCACCAAGGTTGCGTTGGTTGGATCGTATTCGATCCAGCCTTGGCGCGCACCGCACCATGCACGCACCCACGCATGCATCGCATCCGCGCCCTCAAGCTTGATCCCGCCCTCGGGTGGCAAGGTGCGCAAGTAGCCGCTGACGTAGGCTGCCGGCACCCCGATGGCCTGCAACCCCAAGATCATGATGTGGGAAAAGTCCTGGCATACGCCGCGCTTAAGGCGAAACGCCTCTGACGCGTCGGTATCCACATTTGTGGCGGCAACATCAAACGTCATCACATCATGCAGCGCTCGGCCAAGGGTGCTGACATTGGCCGCTGTGGTGGCAGCGGGATCAAACACACCCTGTGCAAATGCGGTAATCGCAGGGTCAGTCGACAACCGCGGAGCTGGCCCCAAAAAGTGAACCGGCGAATGGGCGCCCAGTTCGGTGATCGCTTCCCACTCCTTGCGCACGGCTGCGACAGGGGGAGAGACATCTTGCCAGCCGGGCGCTTCCAGCATTTCAACATGGCAGGCCAGACAGATCGCCATTTCAGCATGCTGGTCGGTATGCGCGCAGGTCGTTGCCGTATTCCCGAAAAAATCCGTCCCATCCGATCTGACGGCAGGTTTTGGCATAATTTCCAGCACATGCGTGGTTAGCCGTTGCCGCCCCGGAATGGTAGTCGGCATCACCCGGATCAAATGGCGGCTGTTGGCCGCGGGTTGATCATAGCGGTGCGTGATTGTCAGACGAATACTGTAGATCATATCACACCAGATGATGCGCATTCAGCGCGTCAGAAATTTCCCAGATGTCCTGCTTCAGCTCATGCAGGAACGCGGGCGTGATGTCCGGTGTCAGGCTGGTTGCCAGCCGCGTCTCGACCCGCAGCACCAACCGCGCCACATCGGTCAATGCGTGACCCGCCTGCTGGCGCGGCAAATGCGCGATATGGTCCTTGGCGCGTGACACATGATAGCGCACAGCGCGGGGATTTTGACCGTCCTGCGCCAGCATTTCAAGGACAGAGGCCGTGTTTGCCCACACTAGAAACCTTGCATGATGCGCCCCGACGCTGTCGCCAACCTCAAGCGCCAGATCAAGCGCGCCAACCGGTGCATCCGCCGAAGTACAGGCGGCCAGCATGGCGCACATATTCGCCGCACGTTCCAGCGATACACCAAGGCTCAGGAACCGCCAACCGTCAGAACGGTACATGTTCTCATGCACCAAGCCCGCAAATCCGGCAATCTGTCGCAAAATCCGGCTGACCTCGACCGGGATATCATCAACAGGGATCGCGCGCCGGTCGAGCGCTTGCGTTTCTTTGACCAACCCGCGCAGCGCCATCATGCCATCGGGGGAAAAACGGTCAGATATCCGCGATGCCGCTTGCAGCCCAAGCTCAAGCGGGGTCGCAAACCGTTTGGCAATCACACCGGCCTGCGGACCGACATTGTCCATCAACTGCGCACGCATGAAGGCAGGCACCCAATCACCATGATCCGCTCCGTCCGAAATACGCGCAAAATACGCCCGAAAAAGCCGCATGTTCTGCTCTGATCGCTCCACATAACGGCCCAACCAAAAGAGGTTGTCAGCGGCACGACTGGGCAGGATGGCATGTGTCGAACTGCGCGTCAGCGCGCCTGTCTCTTGGGACCGCATTTTTGGCATTGGCACCGGTTTCGGACTTGTCACCCAGACATCCGCAACCTTGCCGCCTTGCTGCATCGCCAGCGCCTTGGCGTCGTCCCCAGCACTGATGCGCGCGTAGCCACCGGGCATCACGGCCCAACCGCCTGCGGTGCGGCCCAGCGAGATGCGCACGCACATCGGACGCGGTACCAGCGTGCCGTTTTCAAACACGGGCGTAGTCGACAAGGTCACAGCCTCTTGCCCCACCAGATCACGACCCGAGGCTTGCAAAAGCGCCGCCAGTTGTGCGGCATCCGGCCCATCAAGATGCGCATCCAGCGCGGTGGTAGATGTATCTGACATCAACGGTTTGGTCGAAAACGCATTGCCGACCATCATTCGCGACCGATTGGCGATCACATGGTCGCGTTGGGCGTCCTGCCCGCACCACCATGTGGCGATGTTGGACAGCTTTAGGCCATGGCCAGACCGCGCGCGCGCAATCTTGGGCAAAAACGCCATCAGCGCGCGGGTCTCAAGCACTCCTGCCCCGACCATATTCACCGTATTCAGCGCACCGTCGCGTAGCGCCTGCACCAGTCCCGGCGCCCCCAGCATTGAGGTCGGGTCCAGCTCAAGTGGATCAACCATACCGCTGGGAAGACGGCTCCATAGCAAGCTGATCGGTTTGGGCCCCGCAACCGTGCGCACCATCGCCTTGCCATCCTCGACGATCAGGTCTTCGCCCTCGACCAGCAACAGACCCAGATAGCGCGCCATATACGCGTGTTCGGCATAATTCTGGTTCATCGGACCGGGTGACAGCAGGGCAATTTCGCCCTCACTGCGGCCCTTCAATGCAAAGAGGTTCTGTTGGAAATCCGTAAAGAACCCTGCAAGCCGGTGCACATTGGCATTGCCAAAAAAATTCGGAAACGTCCGCGTCATGGCGATGCGGTTTTCAATCGCGAAACCCGCCGTTGAGGGGGCCTCGACCAGATCGCTGATCACCCACCATATGCCATCAGGGCCGCGCCCTATTTCAAACGACAGACTGTTCAAAAGATGCGCGCCCGTATCGCCAAGCCCGACCATCGGGCGCAGCCATGCGGGGTTCTGGCTTAGGAGTGTCGCGGGCAATTGGCCGGAACTGACCAGTTCGTTGGCGCCATAAAAATCACGCAGGACATATTCCAGAAGGTCCGCGCGTTCGATAAGGCCTGCTGAAATCACCTCCCATTCGGCTTCGCTCAGAATGACGGGAATATGGCTCAGCGGCCATTCGCGTTCTGACGACAACGTCTCGTCATATTGGCGAAACAACACACCCGCATCGCGCAGATATTGATCGCCCCGACCAAAACGTTGTGCCAATTCATCTGGCGTTAGACCGCTTAGATGGTCAAAAAAAGCGGCCCAAACAGGTTTGACAGTGCCATCTGGTGCCAGCATTTCGTCATTGATCGGAGCCACCCCGGCCATTTGCGCGCGATAGCCACTGAGCAAATCGTCTGTTGAGACATGGCTGACCTGAGGGTGCGGGTTCTCCACGTGCTACAACCCTGCACGCCTGCGCAAATCAAGCGTCATGGGAAACTCGGGATGTGGACGCTCTGGCTCAGGCACAAAACCCCCTGCGCTATGGCCCATCTTTTCAAACCGGCTCAATCTGCGGGCCTCCGCCTCGTTTCCGTTGACGGGGAATGTTTCAAAACTGCGCCCTCCGGGATGTGCCACATGATAGCGACAACCGCCCAAGGACCGCGCCGTCCATGTATCGTATATATCAAAGGTCAGCGGTGCGTCGACCTCCAGCACAGGATGCAGGGAAAGGGAGGGTTTCCACGCCTTGAAGCGGACACCACCAACGCGGCACCCGTTCACCGCCGTGGCCGTCATCGGCACCGCGCGGCGGTTCGCCGTCACGATGTAGCGGTCGGGGTTGGCGCCCGTCAATTTGACCTGCAACCGCTCGGATGAACTGTCGGTGTAACGCACTGTGCCACCGATGGCGCCGGTTTCACCCAGCACATGCCACGGCTCAAGTGCCTGTCGCAGTTCAAGCGCGACACCCTCATAGGTAACCTCGCCGCAGAACGGAAAGCGGAACTCTGCCTGCGCCTCAAACCAGGCGGGGTCCAGCGCCATGTCGTGGGTGCGCATGTCCGCCAGAACCTCCTGAAAATCCTCCCAAATAAAGACTGGCAGCATAAAGCGGTCATGCAAGGTCGTACCCCAGCGTGTCAGATTACCGCTGATCGGGTTTTCCCAGCAGCGTGCAATGATCGCGCGCAGCAAGACCTGCTGGGCAAGGCTCATGCGCGGGTTTGGCGGCATCTCGAAACCACGAAATTCCACCAGCCCCAACCGACCAGTCGGTCCATCGGGCGAGAACAGCTTGTCGATACAGATCTCTGTACGGTGGGTGTTGCCGGTCACGTCAATCAACGCATTGCGCAGCAATCTGTCGGTCAACCATGGGGGTGGCGGTGTGCCATCCGAAGGTGGCCAGATTTGATCCAGCGCGATCTCAAGCTCATAAAGCACATCATGGCGCGCCTCGTCGATGCGGGGCGCTTGGGACGTTGGCCCGACAAACGTGCCGGAAAAGAGATAGGACAGACTTGGATGGCGCTGCCAGAACAGGATCAGGCTTTTCAGCAGATCGGGTCTGCGCAGAAACGGGCTGTCGGCGGGTGTCGCCCTCCCCACCACCACGTGATTGCCACCACCCGTGCCAGTATGACGGCCATCCAGCATGAATTTATCTGCACCCAAGCGGCACTGACGCGCTTCTTCATAGACGGTTTGCGTGGTCTGCACACAGGCCTCCCAATTGGCGGCGGGGTGAATGTTCACCTCCAATACACCAGGATCGGGCGCGATGCGCATTACCTCGACACGTGGATCATGGGGTGGTGCATAACCTTCGATCAAGACTTTGCGCCCTGTTGATCTGGCCGCGGACTCAACGGCGGCGATCAGTTCCAGATAATCCTCAAGCGTTTCAACGGGGGGCAAAAACACACAAAGCCGCCCATCGCGCGCCTCAACTGAAATCGCGGTGCGCACACGGCCGCTTAGATCACCCAAGGTTTGTTCAACCTGAGTTTGACCAGCAGTCGCATCCGTGCGGTGCGCGACGGGTTGGTCTGACGCTGCTTCCGGCGGTGGAACCGGTGCCAGTGGCGCGCGCAATTCCGTGGGGTCTTGCGGGTTGATAAAGGGATAATTCGCCTCAGGCACATGCGGCAGAGTGCCCAGCGGCAGACGGTAGCCGACAGGGCTGTCGCCCGACACCAAAAACACCTTGCCCCGGCGCAGGTTCCAAACCTCTGACATCCAGCGGCTTGATGCACGTGCCTGCCAACGCTGCACCGGCAAGACATATCCGGCAGGTGTCGTGAGCCCGCGTTCAAACACCTTTGCAATGCGCGCGCGTTCTTCGGGATCGGCCAGTTTGGAATTATCCGGCGTGACATTTGCAGGCAGGTTGGCTTCTTTGATGATCCATTCAGCGGGGTCCTCAAATGCGGGCAGAACGTTCTGCTCAGGCACTGCCAGATGCCGTGCGATTGCCGCCAGCAACGCTTGGGCATCCTGCGGCCCGACATCCTCGTGGGTATCTTCGCGCGCCAGCAGGTCGGGATCTTGCCAGATTGGATGCCCGTCCTTGCGCCAATAAAGCGAAAACGTCCACCTCGGCAAAGTCTCACCGGGGTACCATTTGCCTTGACCGTAATGCAGCAGCCCGCCCTTGGAAAATTTGCCTTGCAATCTGCGCATCAAATCATCTGCAAGACCACGTTTGGTTGGCCCCACAGCGTCCGAGTTCCATTCAGGCGCCTCAAAATCGTCGATGGACACGAATGTCGGCTCTCCGCCCATGGTCAAACGCACATCGCCGGCCTCAAGCCGTTTATCCACGGCATGACCCAATGTGTTAAGCGCGTCCCAAGCATCATCAGAAAACGGTTTGGTAATGCGCGGATGCTCCGCGGTGCGTGTTACCTGCATATCGAATGAAAATTCGACATCTGCAGCACTTGCCACGCCAGAAATAGGTGCGGCATGGCGGTAATGCGGGGTCGCAGCCAGCGGGATGTGGCTTTCGCCCGCCAGCAAACCAGATGTCGGATCAAGACCGATCCAACCCGCACCGGGCAGATAGACCTCAACCCAGGCATGCAGATCGGTAAAGTCGGTTTCGGTGCCCGCAGGCCCATCAAGTGCGACCAGATCGGGTTTGAGTTGGATCAGGTAGCCCGATACAAACCGCGCGGCCAAGCCAAGGTTGCGCAAGACTTGCACCAACAGCCAACTGGTATCACGGCACGATCCTGCCTTGCGCCCCAATGTCTGCTCGGCGGTTTGCACGCCCGGCTCCATGCGGATTTCGTAGTTGATTTCAGACGCAAGACGGCTGTTCAACATCACCAGAAAGTCAATCGTTACTATGGGGTTGCGCGGTACAGTTGACAAAAATGCTTGCAACATGGGGCCAACTGGATCGCAGCGCAAATAGATGCTCAGATCGGGTGCGATGTCATCGTCATAGCGCAGTGGAAAGGTCTTCGCGCTGTCTTCGACAAAGAAATCGAACGGATTGTAGACCGACATATCCGCGACCAGATCGACCTCGATCTTGAATTCGCGCACTGGTTCAGGGAACACAAAACGCGCCAGCCAATTACCGTAGGGGTCCTGTTGGTGGTTCACAAAATGCGCAGCGGGCGACACCGTCAGGCTGTGCGATATCACCCGTGTGCGCGAATGCGGCGCGGGCCGCAGCCGAATGGATTGCGGACCCAGCGTGACAGGCCGGTCATATTTGTAGTGCGTCAGATGATAGATGCTTGCGGTAATGGACATGCGGTTCCTCCGTCTGAGCACTCTGTCGGACCTGCTGCATTGAACCGCCCTTTGTTTGCCGGAGGCTGATTACTTCGTCTCACGCGACCATATCTAACGCATTGAATTGTGCATAGTACCTCTCTTCTGCTTCTGCTGGCGGGATGTATCCGATGGGCTCAA
>Ga0115564_10000422_pt1 | contig 42321 bp, 39 predicted proteins | sample COGITO_mtgs_1105_7_FD_88680 | JGI IMG/M metagenome (GOLD analysis project Ga0115564, IMG submission 88680) | Pelagic marine microbial communities from North Sea - COGITO_mtgs_110523 | ecosystem: Environmental > Aquatic > Marine > Epipelagic | place: Germany:Helgoland, sampling site Kabeltonne...
TGATGGGCGGCGTGAACATTTAAATATTTTTGGTAATGACTATGAGACTGCAGATGGAACTGGAGCAAGGGATTATATCCATGTCGTAGATTTAGCTCTGGCGCATATAGGTGCTTTAAATAAAAATAAACTTGATAGATTTGATGTATTAAACATTGGAGCTGGGAAAAGTACGACTGTTCTTGAATTGGTGAGTAAATTTGAAGAGATATCTGGCGTTCCAATTAAATTTAAATATTTACCTCGACGTGAAGGTGACCTTGCTGCCTTTTGGGCAGATTCTTCAAAAGCATTTGAGACAATGAGCTGGAAACCAGAAAGAAACATAAAAAACATTTGTGAGGATACTTGGCGTTGGCATGAATCAAGCCCAACTGATTATTGAATTGAATTATTAAATTTCATGCAAATGGTTTAATTTGATAGTTTAAGGGCATCTGATGGAGTTATAATTTTTGTCTTCCTGCCCATTAAATCCATAAGAATCCAAATGCGTTGATCTGCTTCATATTTTTCAACAGTCGCAATAAAATTTGCAAAAGGTCCCTTTAAAACCTCTACCTGATCGCCTTTTTTTAATTTTTGTATGGGCAGTAATTTTCCCGATGTATCGTATCGCTTCATTAAATGATCAATAAATATGGTAGGAATTGAATTAAGAATAGAATTAAAAGTAATTAAGCGAGATACACCGTAAGTGTTATTTATTTTATGCCACCCGGAGTCTGCTCTATTAAATCTGATAAACATATAGCCCGGAAATAGAGGTTTAGAAGTATTTATAAATCGAGATGTTCTTCGTAAAGTGGTATCATGTAAGGGTAAGAATGTTTCAAATCCTTGTCGGTTTAAATTTTTTGCCGCTTGATGGTGAGAATTAGGTTTAAACTGTAGAATGAACCACTCTTTTGACATATGAATATACCTATTGATTAATGTTCATTTTTGAGCGGTTGTTTAAAGTAAATAGTAAAATATGAAAAAAATTAATTACATAATTATATTAAATCGATCATATTTATGTCAACAGATTTTTTTAAATAATAAAAAAAAATACCTTTATACTTAATATTTAATGTATAATGTAAAGATTATACAATATTTTATATGTTAGAATTTTTAGCTTTATAATTTCAAAATGATACTATTTGGTATTGACAATTATTTCATAAAGGAGCACGCTCAATTTTGAATTATATGATACTGGCTAAAACAATACCTTCATTGAATTTACAAAGCTTTAAAGTAAAGCTTTGTGCGGTAGCTATTTTTGGCTAGTCGCCGCAAAGAGCATCAGGAGGATGCAAAACTAAGAATAATGCAGATAATTAATCAAAATTCTGAATTAACTACTCGGGAAATTGCTCAAAAAGTTGGTATTTCTAATGGCTCTGCTTACTACATGCTAACATCACTTATTGACATGGGATTTGTTAAGCTTTCAAATTTTAAGAAAAATTCAAAAAAGATAAAATATTCTTATTTACTGACCCCAAAAGGTATTCGTGAAAAATCTTTGGCTACAAGTAAATTTCTTGTGCGCAAAAAGAAAGAATATGAACTATTAAAAAAAGAGATCACTGAATTAGAACGGGATATAAAGTAAAAAAAGAATCTAAGAAGTGCACACAAATTACGATGTAATGTCGAATTATATAAAATCTAAATCAAATCCAATAGATTATAGGCTGTGAAAATTTAAGGATATGGAAATCCGCAAGGATAAATGTATTAATTTGTATAAAAGATTTCTGGATAAAGGTTTGAAATCATGAAAACAAAAAATTTGGAAAATGGGAAGAATAATATTTTTGCTCAAAGGGCAAGCCGTTTAATCCCGGGTGGTGCGCATACATATAGCAAGGGGGATGACCAATTCCCTATTAATGCGCCCAAGATTATCGATAAGGGACTTGGCTGTACCCTTTGGGACGTTGATGGTAATGAATTTACAGACTTGGGAAACTCACTTGGCACGATTATTCTTGGCCATGCTTATGAACCAGTTCTAGAGGCGGTCCGGAAAGAAATAAACCGTGGAGTAAATTTCTGCCGTCCTTCTGTTATAGAGGGTGAATTAGCGGAAATGATTGTGGATATTATTCCTTCAGCGGAAATGGTTAAATTTTGTAAAAACGGTTCGGATGCTGTGACGTCCGCCGTGAAACTTGCTCGCGCCTATACTGGGCGAAAGTATATTGCGCGCTGTCAGGATGATGCGTTTAACGCCATAGATGATTGGTTTATGGGTTCAACAGTGCTTACGCGCGGCATACCGGAAGAGGTGCAGGCATTAACATTAAAATTTAAATATAACGATATTGATAGTTGTCAAAAGCTTTTTGATCAATATTCAGGAGAGATTTCTTGCTTTTTACTTGAGCCTTTGTCTTTCGAAAAGCCACGAGATGGGTTTCTTGAAAAATTAAAAGTAATGTGTGAAAAGAACGGTGCTATTTTGATATTTGATGAGGTGGTTTCAGGGTTTCGCTTTGCTCTCGGAGGTGCCCAAGAATTAGTAGGTGTAACTCCTCATTTGAGTGCCTTCGGAAAGGCTATGGCAAATGGCTTCTCTGTAAGTGCTCTTGTGGGGCAAAGGGAGTTTATGCGCCTTGGCGGATGTTCTCATGATCAAGAGCGGGTCTTTTTACTGTCGACGACTCATGGGGGAGAAACACATTCTTTGGCAGCGTGCATTGCCACGATTAATGAGATAAAAAAACATAACGCAATTGATCATTTTTGGGAGACTGGTCAAGCTCTTATGGATGGAGTGCGAATAGCGGCAAACGAAGTCGGGGCTGAGAAATATGTAAATATAATGGGTTTTAGTGTGAAGCCCGCTTTTTCATTTAACGACGAGTCAGGAACTGTCTCGGTGGAAGCTAGGACTTTGTTTTTGCAGGAGACAGTTCAACGTGGGTTATTAATGCCCTATGTCGTGCCAAGTCTCGCACACAAAAAAGAAAATATCGAATTTTCAATCGAGTGCATACGAGATGCTTTGGTTGTCATGAAAAATGCTGCTGAGGGAGCAGGCATGAGGTCCGCCTTGTTAGGCGAAGTTACCAAGCCAGTTTTCAGAAAATTTAATTGAGGCCGAAAGTGAAAAATTTAAACATTGGCAAGTTCGAAATTGGACCCGGTAAGAACACTTTTATTATAGCTGAAATGTCAGGAAACCATGACGGCGACATTAAAAAAGCATTTGCTATTATTGATGCTGCTAAAAAATCTGGAGCCGACGCAGTTAAGCTGCAAACGTATACCGCTGATACTATTACTCTCAATTGTAACAAGCCTGACTTCATTGTTCCTCCTGGGCCATGGGACGATTTTGCAAACCTGCATTCGCTGTACAAAAAAGCCAGTACGCCGTGGGAGTGGCACGCAGAACTCTTTGAGCATGCCAGGAAAATAGGATTAGAAGTATTTTCTTCACCATTCGATCATACCGCGGTGGATTTTCTTCAAGACTTAGGTGCTACTGCTTATAAAATTGCCAGCCCGGAAATAACAGATATTCCGTTGATTGAAAAAGTCGCACGGACAGGTAATCCAGTTATATTATCTACCGGAATTGCAGCACTTGAAGATATAGAATTAGCTGTTAAAACATTAAGGGAGAATAATTGCGATAGATTCGTCATTTTAAAATGCACTACGGCTTACCCTACTCCAATGAGTGAAGTTAATTTAAGAACCATGCTCGACATGCAAAAGCGTTTCGACTGTCTTGTTGGTGTTTCAGACCACACCCTAGGTTTGACCGTACCCATGGCCGCTGTGGCGTTGGGTGCAAGCATGATTGAAAAACATTTTACGATCAGTAAGGAAGAAGGTACGGTAGACTCTTTTTTTTCGTTAGATGAAAACGAGTTTAATCAAATGGTCAACGGCGTGCGAGAGACTGAGTTATGCCTTGGGAATGTAGAATATATACCTTCACCAAAAGCAAAAGTTAACTTTGATGGTAGGAGGAGCCTATATATATCTAAGAATATCAAGAAAGGTGAAATATTTACTCCAGAAAATGTAAGATCTGTCAGACCCGCGTTAGGTCTGCATCCTAAATATTACTCGTCTATTCTTGGTAAAAAAGCTAAGGTTGATCTTGAAATAGGGGATCGCATGAGTCTGGATGTCGTCGATTTGTGAAAAAAATCCTTTTTAGATCTTATGGCGATGAAATCTATGGAATGGGCCATATAATTCGCTCGCTTGCTTTAGCACAGTATCTAAGAGCTCACCATGCCGGCGTGGCCTATTTTGCAATCAATCCAAATGACTCTGAACCAGTATTTGATTTCCTAAAAGAGGCGCAGGTTTCCTTAGTCGATTCCAGTCAGGTTCGCCATGATAATTTCGATTATCTGATTTACGATATGCCCTTTTATGACAAGTTTTTTTTTGAAATAGTTCGTGAAGTGAAGTTTAAAAAAAAATTGGGCCTCGATTATTTTTTTTACAATTCTGACGATGTAAACGTCGCTATAAATCTTTTTAGCCATGGTAAGCCAGAGACAAGTAATTTTGTAATTAAAGAAGGTATCCATTACGCGATTTTAAGGGAAAATATTCTAAATAAAAGCCGGCCACCAACTGGTGGCTTGCCTAAAAACATACTAATCACCTTTGGATCGACAGATCCAAGAAATAACACTTGCAGAGTGCTTAATCACCTGCCAGATACTGACTTAACAATTAACGTTATCCTTGGCCCATTGTTCAAACACAACGCTGAATTCGTTCAAATTATCAAAAAATTTAGGAAGGCACGAATTAATGTTTTTCGAAATGTTTCAAATATGGAAGACTATATGCTAGCAAATAATTTAATTTTTTGTGGTGGTGGTACAACGTTACTTGAATCTATTCATCTCTATCGACCGAGTATTGTTATTTCGCAATCACTTGAGGAGCATAATTTTGCAGCAGCTGTAAGTAAATCTGGCCTTTGTTATGTCATTGCTAGCGAGGCATTAGACTCAGGTTCAATGGAATCTTTGCTCAACAAGGATATTTGCACTTCCGTTTCGAACGAATGCCAAAAAATAGATTTAGGTATAGGTAAAAGATTAATAGCTGAAGAGTTACTGGGACTGCAAAATGGATAAAATTGAGAAAGAGTCAATCACTAAACGCTATCAGGAACGGCTAAAAATTCATGGTGAAGGTGTAAAGGCTTTGTCTTCCGGAAATACGAGTCGTCAATACACGCGCTACTTCAATTTATGTCAAATCGGAAGTCTCGAGAATAAAACAATACTTGATTTTGGCTGTGGACTTGCAGATTTTTATGAGTTTATAAAGTTGGAAATGAAAATCAACGTGCACTACTGCGGAGTGGATATTGTTCCTGAGTTTATAGACATTGCTTCCAAGAAATTCCCTGAGGCAAGATTTACAACTGAGGATATTCTGGAAACCGATTTTTTAGATAAGAATAAGTTTGATTTTATTTTTTGCAGTCAGGTTTTCAACAACCGTTACGCTAACGGCAATAATATGGAGTTTGCTGCAAACGCTATGCTTAAACTTAAGGCATCGTGCAATGAAGGCTTAGCTATGGACTTTATTACAAGTTATGTGGATTTTGAAGAGCCGCATCTTTTTTATTATTCTCCCGAAAAAATGTACTCCATTGCAAAAAAACTGAGTAAGTCTGTGACACTCAAAAGTGATTACCCACTTTTTGAATTTATGTTATTCATTTATAAAGACTTCCCAGGCTGGTCAAAATCAAAAAATTAATTATTACCTTTGACATTGATAATGACTTTGTGAGGATACCTCTTGAAGGGCAGAAGCCCCTGCAATGGGATGGTCTGACTATCGCCTTACCTCAAGTTCTCTACGCGATTGATGCTCTTGCCGCAGATTTAAATACTATAATTTCTATGACAATTTTTTGTAGAGCCGATTGGCAAATTGAAGAAGTCATGGGTGAAGCAAGTTGGGTGTTTAAAAAAACTCAAGATGTTTTAAAACGTCTTGAGTTAAGAAATGTCCAAATAGGACTGGAGTGGCATCCACATCTTTACCTAAAAAAAAACGGGAAATGGAAATTGGCGCTTAATGAGGATGTTCAAGAAAAACAATTACTGGATATTTACGCGAAGTTAATTAAAGCTGGATTTGATGTGAAATGTTCAAGGATCGGCGAATGCTTTTTTAGCTCTGCAATTCTTAAGACGCTGAATGCAATTGGCATTACATTCGACTCTACGGCATTTTCAGGGCGAGATATCGGCCATACAAATTGGTTAAATGCATCCCCATATCCATACAGGCCAGCATTGGAGAATTTTACTGCGCACGGAGGGTCTAAATTATTCGAGATACCTTTCACTATGATTCCCATCAAAGCTCCTTACGAAAAAGATGAAACTCTTCGTTATTTTAATCTTATCTTTGATACCTCGTTCATATCAGAAGGTATCAAAAATCATGATGGTCCTGCAATTGTAACTATTCTGCATCCCTACGAGATTCTGACACTAGACCGTAAAAATACACACCAGTTATTTGGTAGTTTCAATACAATTATAGAAAATATCAAATTAGTTTATCAACTTCACCCAGTTCAATCTATTCTTTTGCGAGATTATAATGATAACTAATAAAGTTTTGGTCATAGGGGTAGGTGCCTTTCAAAAAAAAGGATTAGAGTATTTGAAATCCCGTGGTTTTTACATTGTTGGTATTGATGGCAATGCAAATGCTTCGGGGAAAAAATCGTGTGATAAATTCTTTCACTGCGATTTAAATGAGCAAGTTAGGATTTTGGAAATATCCAAACGTGAAAAAGTTGATTTTGCCTTAGGGTTCGAATGTGACCCCGCGGTTCAAGCTATTAACATTGTTAATGAAAGTCTGGGACTTAAAGCTCTTAATCAACAAGCAAGAAATGCAAGTATGGATAAATTACTTGTCCGTAAAATACAAAAAAAGCTCAAATTAAATTGTCCGGAATTCCATGAAATTTATAATGTGAATGAGCTTAAAAAAAATATTTTTTTGAACAAAAGCGACTGGATATTAAAACCATTATCCTCTTCTGGTAGTCGAGGTGTGGAACTGCTCAATCTGAAATCGGACATTGATTTAGCATTCCATCGATCTTCCAAATTCAATAAATCGGACGACCCTTTACTCTTGGAAGAATTTATCCATGGCAAAGAAATTGCGCTAGATGGCTTTTGTGTGAACGGACAATGTCACGCACTTACTCTTAGCTATAAAGATCGAACTCCCGAGCCTTACCTGCTCGATGAAGGATTGCTAATCTCCAGTGATGTGAATGTTGAGTTAGCACTTGAAGCAAAAAGACAGCTATCCATACTTTTCAGATATTTGCAGTCGGATTTAACCAGCCCTTATCATGCAGAATTTTTATGTAATGAAAAAGGTTTGTATCTTATCGAATTCAGCTTTAGAGGAGCTGGCTTTAATGTATACAGTAAGCTGATTCCAGCAGTAACTAGCTTTAATACTCTTGAGTACTCAGTCGCACTTTGCGAAAGCAGCAATTGCAACTGGTCCTATGCATGTTCTGATCTGAAAAAGCGCGTTTACCTTGGATTCTTTGGAGGTCTAGATGGCACTCTAAAGACCATCACCATCCCGGAGTCAATTAAAAACGATCCTTTAGTGAAAGAGTTTAAGATTTATGTCGAGCCTGGGGATGAAACAAGTTTTTTAAGATCTGGGGCTGATCGTTTAGGGCATATCATTTTGCAAGGCTTAGATGAGGATTCATTGAAGGAAAAATTCTACGAGATTAAAAATCAGGTTAAATTTATTTATGCTAATTGATCTTAAGATTCAAAATTTTTTTTCGGAGAAGTATTATCTCGATAATTGTCTGATTGCAGGAAGGGCCAATGTCATTCTGTATTCTATTTTTAAAACCCTCCCACAAGGTGCAAAAGTTATTTTCCCAGCAATCATGTGCCCTAGCCCTTTATTTGTTGCCCGTTCTTGCGGGGTGGTGCCCGTTTTGTGCGACGTTGATGTTAAGACGGGATTGATGAATAAAGCTTCGCTCGAAGAATGCTTGAAAAATTATGGAACTGTCTCAGCTGTTCTCTGTGTAAATCTTTATGGACAAAGACCAAATTATCAAGAGATCTATGCTCTTTGTAAAAAACAAAATATCCTGTTGATCGAGGATGCATGTCAGGGCTGGTCTCCTAATAATATAGGAAAAGATGTTGACGTTGTGCTAATGAGTTTTGGAAGCAAAAAACCATTTGATAGCAATGGTGGAGGTTTAGGGCTTACTAACAACCGTGAGCTCTTCGATAGAATCTGTGAAAATGTTCAAAGTATATTATTTACTGATAATGATAAAATACAATCTTTGGCTTTTTTCTATAACAAAATATACTACATGCTTCAAGATTGGGGTAAAATTACAGAGGGAGCACAAAAGAACCTTGCTGGATTTCAAGATATATTAAAAGAGTTATACTTCAAGGACATGAAAGGCGTTGATCCAAAATTGATCCTCACGTCACTTCTTAACTTTAAAGAAAATTTTCGCTCACGTTTTGTCATCGCTAAAAAATATGAAGAGTTTTTCGCGATGACAAACATTTTTGAGTGTTTCATGGAGCTTGAAGCGGATGTAGGGCCTTGGCGATATGGGGTCTTATTTAAAGGTCAAAACCGTGAAAGATTTATGTCGACTTTAAGAGATAAAGATATCGATGTTTCTTCTTGGTATCCATCATTGGAAAAACTTGGATTCGATAACGGTGGATTAGAATTGAAGAATGCCCATCAATTTGGCGAGCAAATCGTAAACTTCTGGGTTTCAGATATTAGTAACGAAAAGCTTTCTCAAAGCTTAGATATAATAGATTCGTATAAGGATTGAAAAATTATGACCAATATTGAAGTCTTGGACTGTACATTACGTGACGGCAGTTATCTTATTAATTTTCAATTTAATATGAACGATACATATCATATTGCCAAATTATTAGAACAATCAGGTCTGAAATACATTGAAGTTGGTCATGGCCTTGGATTGGATGCCGGAAACGACAAAGGCAGCTCGCTGGAGGATGATATCGACTATATAAGAGCTGCGAAGCGCGCTGTCAGTAAGTCAAAGATTGGGGTTTTCTTTATTCCAGGAATTGGAAAAATTGAAACCATCAAGCAAGCCGTTGATGCTGGGTTAGATTTTATTCGAATTGGGACTAACGTTACGGATTATAAACAAGCAGAAGAAGCTATTAACACTGCTAAAGAATTGGGTCTTGAAGTCTGGCTGAACTTAATGAAGTCCTATACGGCGTCGCATTCTGAATGGAGAATTATCTGTGAAGATTTGAAAGCAATGAAATGTGATCATCTTGCTGTGGTTGATAGTTCTGGTGGAATGCTTCCTCAAGATGTTAAAACTTTCTGTCAGATTGCCAAAGAAATTACTCCATTTGGAATTGGTTTTCACGGTCATGATAATATGCAGTTGGCTGTTGCAAACTGTCTGGCTGCAATTGAAGGTGGAGCCACTACTGTTGATGGGACACTTTTTGGAATGGGAAGAAGTGGTGGCAACGCGAGTACAGAGATTCTCGCAGCTATTTTAAAGCGCGAAGGAATAATAGTGTCAGAGAAATACGATACAGAGCTACTGATTGAAATTGCTAATGAGATGATTGCTCCTATTTCACGTAAAAATTTTGGTGATGGATCTGTTGAGCTAGCTTCGGGTGTTAACTATTTTCATTCGAGTTACTTGCCAACAGTCAAAAAGGTTTGTGGTGAAACGAAATCAAGCATTTTCCGTACAATTCTTAATCTTCCAGTGGAGTCTAGAGTTGCTGTAAATGAAGAAATGGTTTTAGGGGCAGTTGGTCATGTTCAAAATCAACTTCATACTCCAATGATTCAACGTTTGAAAGAGTCCAATATTCTTTACATTGAAGATTTTCCTACACTCTTAAAATATCTGAAAGAAGTTAGTAGTAAAACCAACTGCCGGGTTGCTTTGGGTGTTTCACAAGGCACATCAGTTTCTGATAATTTCAGAGTGAGTGACATCTATAATCTTGGAGATATCATTGTTGCTCACGTAGAAAATAATGATTTAAATAATCTTTCAGATTTAATCAAAGCTCTTAAATATCAGGTTCATTTTTGGTGTTTGGACGTTAAGCTTAAAAATTCACACTTACTTAGTCTTTTGCCAAAATTACCTTACTCCTTTTATGATGAGGAACATTTAGAACTAGGGGTTTTGCGCAATGAGCTAATCGATTCAAATCGAAATATTTATTTTTTAAATCATGAGGGGATAATTTCTGCTGATTCTAACTATACGTTTTCGGAAAAGAACAAAGAAGGTAATCTTTTAGTTTTAACCGAAAAGAATAAAGAAATTTCAGAGGCTGTAGTAGCGCAATTATCAGATGGAGATCGAGTTATCATGACATATAAATGTAAGATCTCTGAAAATACATGGCAACTTATCAATGATAAGAATATTAGCGTAATAAAACTGAATTACACTCTTGCTCTAGCTTATGAAATTATCAAAATAATTAAGAATAAAGAGATCGTCCAGGCTTCATATGGAAGATCCGAACGAAAAGGAATTGAGATGGTATCCGGTGGTTGTGTAACTAAAAGAGGTGGCATAATTGTTGATGATGTTAAAAATCCAACAATCATTCTGGGGCGGACGGACGGGCAGGGTGGAGTAGAGATTATCGACAGTACAACGGCAATGTTCCAAGAAATTAAGAAGGAAATATTCTTTAATACAATCCAGGACTAAAAATGGCTGAAATGACTTTTAGCCAAAAAACTAGAAAAGAAATAAATCATTTAGCTCAGTCGTGACAGATGAGGTAAGTGTACAGAGGTTGATAAAAAGTATTGGTTGCGGAACGATATGATGGCAAGAAAACGAATAGCGATTATCCCTGCACGTGGCGGGTCCAAGCGAATTCCTAATAAGAACATACGAAGTTTTTGCGGCAAGCCGATGATAGAGTTCATTTTACAAGCCGCCCGTGAAAGTGAATTATTTGATGTTATTCACGTCAGCACTGACAGCTTAGCTATAAGCGAGGCTGTAGAAAGGTGCGGGCTCGATGTCGAGTTTATGCGTCCTCCCGAGTTGGCTGACGATCACACTCCAATTATGCCGGTTCTGAAGTATGTTATCGAACAATATGCTTCGCTTGGTCAGGAGTTTGATCAAGTGTGGTTGCTTATGGCTTGCGCTCCATTAGTTGAATTCTCTGATCTGAAGCAGGCTGCAGATTTATTTGATAAAAACGGTGGAACTGCTACAGTTCTTGCTATTTCAGAGTATCCTGTTCCAATCGAGTGGGCGTTCAGCCGTAGGATTGATGGTGGAATGATACCAATGCAACCAGGTATGTTTGCGGCTCGTTCTCAGGATTTGGAGAAAAAATATTTTGATGCGGGGGTATTCACCGCTTTTCCGACAGCTCGCGTACGCTCTTCTGCAGGGGCAGGTTCTGATGCTGGCTTTGTTGGTTATATGCTTCCTAAAGGCAAGGCTATTGACATAGATGATGAAGCAGATTGGATGCTTGCGGAGGCAATGTATAAAGTTAAATCGTAAGGTTTAGTGTGATATTGATTTTTTTCCATTAATAGCAGATCTGGCTCTTTCTATCGTAGAGATGGTGCTAAGTGTTCGTGATGATATACTCTTATCTTATTAGAGCCATTCTTTTATTCGTGAATAGAAATTAAAGCCATTTTAATCAATTATTGTTGTTTTTGTCTCGATACTTAGCGGTTTGTTAAGTGTTATGCTAGCTCTTATATGGATACCTAATTTAGGTAAAGGAATGTATAAATAGAGAACTGTTTGATTTGGCAAAATGACATCCATAGCTTATTTTTTGAAGGTCGTTGCTTGACAACGAATAAAGCGGATAAACATTTCAGCCTTGCTTATGTTTGTTAACATAACTTTCAAAGCTATTTTTTACTCTGATAATGGATTTCGTTGATAATTAGAATTACTAGGCATGGTTTTCTGGGGTTCTTGACTCTATAGAAGAAAAATCAATTAACATTAAAAGTTATATTTAAGAGTGGAATAATCTTGACGGAAAGAATAAAAATAACAGTGGTTGGATCGGGGTATGTAGGAATGTCACTTTCGGTTCTGTTGGCGCAGCGGAACGATGTGATTGTGCTGGATATTGATGCGGCGAAAGTCGATAAAATTAACAACAAACAGTCGACTATTTCCGATATAGAAATTGAATCATTCTTAGCCAAAAAATCACTATCCTTGGTCGCCACATTGGATAAAAAAGAGGCTTATGAAGGTGCTAGCTTTATTATTGTGGCAACACCCACTGACTATGATACTGACACAAACCGGTTTGACACGAGCTCAGTGGATGCTGTGGTTAGTGATGCCCTTAGATTAAATCAGAGCGCCTTGGTGGTGATTAAATCAACCATTCCAGTCGGTCACACCAAATTGCTTCAAGAAAAATATAAAACTGAGCGAGTTATCTTCTCACCAGAGTTTTTGAGAGAAGGTCAAGCCCTTAAAGATAACCTCAGTCCGTCACGAATAATTATAGGCGGTTACTGTGAGGCAAGTAAGGAATTTGGTCGACTACTGGGACAGGGAGCTGTAAGAGAGGGCATCGAAACTCTTTTTATTCCTTCGACCGAGGCTGAGGCGATTAAATTATTCGCCAATACATATTTAGCAATGCGCGTGTCATTTTTTAATGAGTTAGATTCATACTCTTTTGCGAATAAATTAGATACCAAAAGCATCATCAATGGCGTGTGTTTAGATGATCGAATAGGGGCTGGATATAACAATCCCTCCTTTGGTTATGGTGGTTATTGCTTGCCCAAGGATACTAAGCAGCTGTTAGCAAACTATAAGCAGGTTCCTCAGATACTAATTGAGGCTATTGTATCGTCCAATACCACGCGTAAAGATTTCATTGCCAATGAAGTTATAAAGATGAAACCTGAGGTTGTGGGTTTCTATAGGCTTGTCATGAAAGAGGGTAGTGATAATTTCAGATCTTCAGCAATACAGGGCGTAATGAAAAGAATTAAGGCTAAAGGGATAAAGGTCGTTGTCCACGAACCAAGTTTTGGGGAGGGCGAGTTTTTTGGGTCAAAACTTTTGAACGATGTAAGTGAGTTCATTTTTCAGGCAGACCTTATTGTAGCAAATAGGGTGTCAGACGAACTGAGACACGTTCAACATAAAATCTTTACCCGTGATATTTTTGGAGAAAATTAGGCGATGAAGAAAATTCTAGTTACGGGTTCAGCTGGATTCATAGGGTTCCACCTTGCTAAAGGTTTACTTGAGTCGGGGTTTGATGTTGTGGGGATTGACAACCTTAATGATTATTATGATCAGCAATTGAAGCTTGATAGGTTAGATAATTTAAATGCTTTTGTGTCTGAGAAGAACTTACAAGATTCATATCAGTTTACTTTACTAGATATCTCAGACGAATATGCGCTAAAGGATCTATTTAACAAGCATGACTTTCATATAGTGGTGAACCTAGCGGCCCAGGCCGGCGTGCGCTATTCACTTGAAAACCCAAAAGCTTATATTATGTCTAATCTAGCTGGTTATGCAAATATTCTCGAATGTTGTCGCCATGCTAGTATTGAACATTTTATATTTGCCAGCTCAAGCTCCGTTTATGGTATGAATATTAAGCAGCCCTTTAGTACTTCTGACAATACAGACTTTCCTATTAGTCTATACGCGGCAACAAAAAAATCTAACGAATTAATGGCCCATTCTTATAGTCATTTGTTTCAACTGCCTTGTACGGGTCTTCGGTTCTTTACAGTTTATGGACCTTACGGCAGGCCAGATATGGCCTACTACAGCTTTACAAAAGCCATTCACGAAGGGCGATCGATTGATGTTTTTAATCATGGAGATATGAAGCGCGACTTTACTTATATAGATGATATCATTGATGGAATTTTGAAGGTGGTCCAAAAAGTTCCTAGGTCAATTGAGAGGACATCAACTAATGCAGTTGCTCCATTTAGAGTATTCAATATTGGAAATAATAACCCCGTACCTTTGAGTCGCTTTATAGATGCAATAGAGGCTGCCATGTCAAAGCCGGCGGTTAAAAACATGCTCCCTATGCAGAGCGGTGATGTTCCTGTGACCTACGCTGATATTGATGACTTGGTTGATGAGTATGGATTTCAACCTAGCACATCTATAGAGCAAGGAATTTCAAAGTTTGTTGAATGGTATTTAAACGCTAACCCTCTTTAAGGGCAGGAAATCAAATGAATTTATATAGGATGGTTATATGTTAAATAATAGTACTATTTTAGTAACTGGAGGCACTGGCTCTTTTGGTCATACGTTTATCCCCATGACATTGGAAAAATATAATCCTAAAAAAATTATTGTATTTTCCAGAGATGAAATGAAACAATGGGATATGGCTAAGCTTTTTGCGGATGACAACCGTGTTCGATTCTTTATTGGTGATATTCGGGATCGTGAAAGGCTATATCGGGCGTTAACTGGCGTTGATTATGTAGTGCATGCGGCCGCAACTAAAATAGTCCCGACAGCAGAATATAATCCATTTGAATGCGTGAAGACGAACATTAATGGTGCCATGAATGTTATTGATGCCTGCATAGACTGTAAAGTTAAGGGCGTGGTGGCCCTATCTACGGATAAAGCAAGTAGCCCTATAAATCTTTATGGTGCTACAAAGTTAGCATCAGATAAGTTATTCGTTGTAGGTAATGCCTATTCGGGGGAGCATGGAACAAAATTTTCTGTCGTTAGGTATGGCAATGTCATGGGCTCACGCGGATCGGTTATTCCTTTCTTTAATCAAGTGAAAGCCAGCGGTACTGTGCCAGTCACTGATCCCAGAATGACGCGCTTCATGATTTCTCTAGAGCAGGGAGTGGAGCTTGTTTGGCATGCTTTTGACGATATGGTTGGTGGTGAAATTTATGTTAAGAAAATACCATCTATGAAGGTAACAGAGGTTGCGAGTACTGTAGCGCCTGATGCATTTCAGAAAATCATAGGGATTCGACCTGGAGAGAAGTTACATGAGCAAATGATCGGAGAGGAGGATGCACCTTCCACTTATGAATATGAAGATCATTATAAGATTTTGCCCGTTATTAATGGCTGGGGTGATGACCCTTTGAGAATTAAAGATGGTAAAAGTGTATCTTCTGGGTTTACGTATAACAGTGCAACAAACGAGGAATGGATGACTATGCAGGAACTTCAGGTCTGGTTGCAGGCCAACCAACAGAAATTAGGAAGAATTTAACTGTGATTCCTTATGGTCGCCAAGATATTTCTGATGCTGATATTGAAGCTGTTATAGATGTATTGAAGTCTGATTTCTTGACTCAGGGGCCTAAGGTACCTGAATTTGAAAAAGCGTTAACTCTAAGAACAGGCGCAAAGCACGGTCTTGCCATGAATAGTGCAACATCAGCTCTTCATATAGCTTGCTTGGCGTTGGGGTTAGGGAAGGGAGACAGGTTGTGGACGACGCCTGTCACCTTTGTGGCATCCGCTAATGCTGGATTATATTGTGGTGCAATGATTGATTTTGTTGATATTGATCCTGCAACATACAATATGTGCCCAAATAAGCTTGAGGAAAAGTTGATAGAGGCGCAGCTAAATGGAACTTTACCGAAAGTTTTAGTACCTGTTCATCTATGTGGTCAGCCGTGTAATATGAGAGAAATTCAGCGTCTGTGCATGAAATACGGAGTAAAAATTATTGAAGATGCGTCTCATGCCATTGGAGGCAGCTACCTAGGCGGGCCAATCGGTGATTGTGCATATTCTGATATTACTGTGTTTAGCTTTCATCCTGTAAAGATTATCACCACGGGGGAAGGTGGCGCGGCACTTACAAATGATGACGAGATAGCGGAAAAAATGGCACTCTTGCGAGGCCATGGGATTACACGAGATCAAAATATGATGACTGAGCCATCGCATGGCTCGTGGTATTACCAGCAGATTAATTTAGGTTACAACTATCGCATGACTGATATCCAGGCAGCACTTGGTTTGTCTCAAATGCGCAAACTAAGTGAGTTTGTGTCAAAGCGGCATCAAATTGCTCGACTGTATGATCGTCTTCTGGATGGTTTACCAGTCGAAGTTCCTTTTCAATTGGACGATACGTATTCGGGATTGCATCTCTATGTTATTCGATTGAAATTGGATGATATTCAGCTGTCTCATAAGCAGATTTTTAATGGTTTGAGAGAAAAAGGCATTGGAGTGAATGTCCATTACATACCAGTGCATTTGCAGCCTTATTATGCTGCTATGGGTTTTCAAAAGGGCGATTTTCCTGAGTCTGAAAAATACTATTGCGAGGCGATTAGTTTGCCAATGTATCCGAACCTATCTGAAGCAGACCAGCGTCGGGTTGTTGAGGTGCTAACGTCTCTATTGGTGTTAAAATGAGATTAGCTTTAGGCACAGCTCAATTTGGTATGAGATATGGGATTTCTAATCTCAGTGGGAAAGTGAGCCAGGAAGGTGGCAAAGCGATTCTAAAGTATGCTGTTTCTGCCGGCGTTGACACTATTGACACTGCGATGGCTTACGGTGACAGTGAGCAGATTTTGGGAAACATAGGCGTTGAAGGTTTTAATGTGGTTACGAAGTTGCCCGAAATTCCAGAGCATATAGCGGATGTAGAAGGCTGGGTGGTCAAGGTTGTTAAAGACTCAGTTTCTCGCCTTGGAGTGGAGAGTCTATACGGACTATTGCTCCATAGACCTTGCCAATTATTTGAACCAAAAGGGGTTAAAATCCTTTCTGCTCTAAGATTGCTAAAGGAGTTGGGCACTGTTAAGAAATTGGGAGTGTCCGTCTCGTCACCATTGGAGTTTGATGCATTGTTTGATACATATGACTTTGATCTTGTTCAGTGCCCATTTAACTTAATGGATCGTCGGCTAACGAAATCTGGCTGGTTGAAGAAACTAAAGGCTGCTGGTGTAGAAGTACACACTCGGTCCAGTTTCTTGCAGGGGCTCTTGCTAATGCCGAGACACTCTATTCCTATTAAGTTTAACGCCTGGAATAGAGTGTGGGATGATTGGGATATGTGGCTACGGGCAAACAAAACGTCGCCGATTGACGCTTGTCTTTCTTATGTGCTTTCTTTTTCCGAAATTGATAGGGTGGTTGTTGGAGTCGAAATAAAGTCCCAACTTGCAGAAATTATTGCAGTAGGCAGGGGGGGGGCACTAGGATCGTATCCTGATTTTAGTGGTGATGTATCCACTCTTATTAACCCAACTAAATGGAGTACCCTGTGACTATTTTAACCGACAGTCATCCTAGGGGGTGGTTGTGAACTTTTTGGTAAATTCTTGAAGCTCATAAATGGTATGCCTGAAAAAAAGGGCTATTATTGTCGCAGCTGTCAAAATCAAAGTGCACCTCAGATAGTTGCGCTTACCCAATGGGATAGAAATTAAATATTGACGAAATTAGATTAATTCAGTGGGTAATTAAATGCTCGATTTTTTAAAACACTTTATGACTAAGTGATGATCAACATGTGCCAATATGATAATTCTTAAAAAACGTCTCCTGCTTACGCGGTTCTATCTAAGACATTTAACGTCGAAAGATGCTACCAGCGAGTATCTGTCTTGGTTTGATGACAATAAAGTTGTTGATTTCATTGATTACGCTAAGCAGCGTCACGACAAAATGGATCTGAAGGCCTACATATGCGCACGGAATTCTTCTGCGTTATGCTGTTTTCTCGGGATCTTCACGATAAGTGATGATGTTCATATCGGAAACATAAAATATGAACCGATCGATTTCACAACGCTTTCAGCTGAAATGGGTATATTAATAGGTTCAAAATCACATAGAGGTATAGGTGTGGGCCCAGAAGTTATATCAGGATCGACCTTATTTCTTCAGCAACTGATGGGACTAAAATCAATTACATTGGGCGTTCGGAGTGATAATACTCAAGCGGTACGGGCATACGAGAAGATTGGTTATACTATTTCCCGGGAGACTTCAGATGCCGATAATAACGGATTATTACGAATGATTCATGAGTTATAAATTCTTAATTTGATCATATTTTTCAGTTTATTTACTTTCTAAAAAGGACTTTAAATGGGAACTAAAAAAGATACTGTTGTTGTACTAGGCCTTGGTTATGTGGGCTTACCGCTAGCGATAGAATTTTCTAAGCACTATCAGGTAATAGGGTTCGATGTATCTGAAAAGAGAATCGGAGAGCTAAAGAGTGGTTTTGACTCTAGTAAAGAAACTGCTAGCGAAGACATAGTTTTAGCCATTCGTGATGGACGCCTGTCTTTTACCAGTGATGAAGAAAAACTAAGGGATAAAAATTTCTACATAGTTGCGGTTCCGACACCCGTTAACGAAAGGTTTGAACCAGATTTATACGCAGTGAAGTCCGCGTCCGAGATTGTTGGCAGAGCCATTTGTAAAGGAGGTGTAGTTATCTATGAGTCAACTGTTTATCCTGGGGCTACAGAAGAAGAATGTATTCCACTAGTTTCTGAAATTTCTACTCTGCTCCCTAGTGAAGATTTTTATTATGGGTATAGCCCTGAACGTATAAACCCTGGAGATAAGCAGGCGTCTGTGCGAGATATAGTAAAAGTTACGTCTGGTTGCTGTCCATATTCAGCGAAGATTATTGATGACCTGTATGGAACGATAATTACAGTAGGTACTTTCTCAGTTAAATCTGTCCGCGTCGCTGAGGCCTGCAAAGTTTTTGAGAATGTACAGCGAGATGTTAATATAGCGTTGGTGAATGAGTTTTCGATTCTATGCCACTCTTTGGGTATTAGCAGTGCTGATGTGCTAAGTGGGGCGGCTACAAAGTGGAATTTTATGCCTTTTTCACCAGGTCTAGTAGGTGGTCATTGTATTGGTGTTGATCCCTATTATTTGATACATAAAGCAAACGTTATAGGCAATAATTTAGCTTTAACTGCTCAAGCTAGAAAAACCAACGAATACATGCCGTTTTTTATTGCTCAAAAGCTAAAGGATCAATTCTTGTTGGAAAGTAAAACTACTTCGATTAATAACGTGCTAATTATGGGCTATACATTTAAAGAAAATTGCCCTGATACGCGAAATACTAAAGTGAAAATAATAATTGATGATTTAGCTAATATCTGTAATCGAATTGATGTATTCGATCCTTGGGTGTCTGGATCTGACAGGACTAGGAGTGGCTTGAATTTTGTAGAAAACCTAAGTTCTGCGTCATATGACGCAATCATGGTAACCGTAAAGCATGATATTTTCATGGAGTCGGAAGTTGATCTTTTAGCCAAAATCCAGAACGAAGATCCTATATTTTTTGATTTAAAACGTTGTTATCCGAATATTAAATCGCACTTTACATTGTGATATCAAATTACAAATTCTATGAGTTTTTTACGTTCACCAATTTTGTGTGGAGTCCAACGCTTTGTATCTAATACTTTTCGATAAAAACAATAAATATCTACATCCATGCCATTTGCATATCGATTATTTGACCTATCAAAATAGACAGCACTGTTTACGATAAGTGCAGAAGGTCTTGAAATGTAATCTATCTATATTACTAGGCGGTAATATAAAGTTGATTGGACAGGATGTACTAGCAGTGCATGTAAGGGCGGGAAAGATCTGTCAGTTCAAGTGGCTTAAAGAATTTAAAGAGGGGTAATATGGGCGTTACAAAATTTGGGTCTTTATTGTCCGAATCGTTTTTAAAAAAATTGTACTTAATAATTTTTTTCTCACTAATAGTTGGTTTATTAGAAGTTGTTGCAATTAGCTCTATAATTCCGTTTGTTAGATATTTTGATAAAATAGACGAGATAATAGGGCATCGGTTAAATCAAAATACGATCATCTCGGGATACTTATTTTTTCTGATTTTAGTTTATTTTCTTAGATATGTTTATACTAGTACGTCCCTTATGTTATTAGCAAAATTTGCTAATTACATATCGATCTCAATCATTCAGAAATATACTTATATTAAAAATATCAAGAAAATAGAAATTTCGTCAAGTGAGCTCATTAATCTGGTTAATCAAAACACAGGCATCATAGTCTATCAATACATCCAATCTATACTAAATCTTGCGAATGGGATAAGTATCATAATTTTCATGAGCATAGTAGGTGTATATGTTAATTATATATTGTACATATGTTTATTAACTGTCCTATCCCTGGTTTATTTTTTGGTTTACCAGATAGCTAAAAACAATTTGGAAAAATTTGGAGTGGTCCGCGTAGTTGAGGGAGAGCGGTTAGTAAAAAATATAGCGGAATTAAAGGGTAGCTATAAGGAGCTTTTGACTTACGATAAGCTATTAGAGTTTGTTCAACGCATTAAAAATAATTCACTAAATCATAAATTGGCATTAGCGAAGACACAGATACAAGTTTATGTACCGAAGATTGTTCTAGAACTGCTGATGTATTTAACGTTACTGTTAGTTTTCTCCATTATGTCTATCGGTCAAAGTGCCGTAACAGTTGACGAGGTGCTTTTATTTGGCGCACTCTCAATTAAATTGTTACCAGTTGCACAAACGGTATTTAGTTCCATTTCAATGATTAAAAACTCAAAGCCGGCATATGAGAATTTAGAAGATTATAATTTATTTTGTCAGCTGAATGCTGAGAAAATTTTTAAGAGCAAAAAAATCATAGGCTTTGACTACATTGAAAGTAAAAATCTTTCCTACTTCATAAATAATAGATGTATCCTCAGTAACTATAAGTTTCGAATTGATGCTGGGAAAAAATATTTAGTAAGGGGCCCAAGTGGTTCAGGGAAAACATCTTTCATAGATTTACTTGTTGGTTTTAACAAAGAGTATTCAGGTGATGTATATATTAAATGCGGAGCAAATTCGCATCAGTTGAGTTCAGTTGATCTTAATTGCTCTTATACATCTCAGAACGCAATATTCATATCGGGCTCTTTGTTGGATAACGTTACTTATGGTAATGAAAACAGGCAAGATCTCAAATATATTGAAGACTTGTATAATCTGCTAGCGCTGGATGAGATTGTTTGTTTTTCAAAATCTGACACTTATAAAATTGAAGAGTTCGGCGCAAATCTTTCTGGTGGTCAAAAACAGCGTATTGCAATTTTAAGAGCCTTAGTAAGTGAGAGAAAACTGCTATTTTTCGATGAATGTACTGCGAATTTAGATAAAAATCTTGAGAATAAAGTATATCAATATCTGAGCACTCTCAATGACGTAACAATCGTCGCAATATCACACTCAGACGGTATTGAAAAATACTTCGATGAAACAATTATGGTTGGTGTAAGTGATTAATAATGCTATTAAAATTGTTATCTGGGACCTAGATGATACCTTTTGGTCGGGTACTTTTTCTGAAGGAGATGATATAGATCCATATGAAAATATTGAGATTGTTATCGAGCTAGCTAAAAGGGGAATTATTTCTTCTATAGTTTCTAAAAATGACTATGAGGAAACAATGCGGTATTTAGAAAAGCACGAAATAGATAAGTACTTTGTTTTACCTCAAATTTCATATTCTATGAAGGGCGATTCAGTGAAACGATTGCTGAATACAATTGGCTTGAGACCTGAGAATGCTTTATTTCTTGACGATAACTTCCAAAATAGGAGTGAAGTTAGGGCCGTTAATCCAAACCTAAATATAGAATCAGAGGAGTTTATTCCAGATTTGCTTGAAAATAGATTTTTATCTGGTACTGCGGATATAGAACTGAAACGATTACTCCAGTACAAAGGTATTGAAAAAAGAGTAGAAATAAGTAGCGCCGATTTAGAAAATATAGATTTTTTAAAAAGTTCTGCACTCATGATTACGTTTGTGAATGAAAATATCAATAATGCAAGAATTTTGGAACTTAACGAAAGGGCAAACCAGTTAAATTATACTAAAAAGAAACTTTGCGCCGACGAACTAGAATTTTATGTAAAAAATGAAAAATTTGATGTTACGCAGGTATTTTTAAGTGATAGATATGGTGATTATGGTAATGTTGGCTTCTACATACTCGATATTGCAAACGAAAAATTATTATATTATGTTTTCTCTTGCCGCGCAATTAATACTAAAGTTGAAACGTACATATATAACCGGTTGAAAAGACCTAAATTAGCCATAATTCCAAAAGTCATTAGCGATTTAGCGGTACTCGATATCGATTGGTTTACAATTGCAAATTCGAAACAATTTATTGCTGACAATGTTTTTGAGCATACACCTAAAATACAATGCGTTGGCGGCTGTGATTTGGAGCAAATTTTTAAATATGCTAGAAATATTGATTTTGTAAAAAATCCAATCATTAACAATGAGATAGTGCACCTTGATAACAGTATTTATCTAAACAGAAACTTTAAAACAGTATTACCTCATACAGATTCATTTTATAAAATTAATTTGCCTACAGAAATAAAGATTTTGTACTTTTCTTTATTCATGGATATGACGCAGAATATTTTTAGACGAAACGAGTATTATTTCAGTATCGGAGACGAATACTCTAAGCACATAACTCATTCGTTCAAACAAACAGCTGAAACATCGCTAGAAAACATCATGAGCATTGAAAATGTTCGTTATTTACAATTTATCTATTTAATTGTGCCGCAAGATAAATTCTCATCTAATTCATCCAAGGAAGAATTAGATATGCTCGAACATTATCGTGCGTATAAACGTGATATGAAAAAACTGATTAAAAATAATAAGAGGATTAGATTGATAGATTTTAATGATTTTGTCCTTGATGAAACTGATTTAGATAATAGCATTCGACATTATAAACCTCATGTATATCACAGAGTTCAGGGAACCCTATCAATACAATATAAGAACTTATTAATGAATAGAATATTAGATTATTTGATTGGATTTCCAAAGCCCATTTCTTCCATTGCCTATAGATTGCAGGCTCGATTTAGTCCTCATGATTAACTACCAAGCTATAATTTCTTACTATGTTAAAAATAAATGCTTGCTAAGCAGGGAATCTTATTTTGACAAAGCCTATTCAATAGCACTTAATATAATCCATGTTCTCCGGTTCTGGCTTAATTTCGATAGGAAATTGATTAAGCCAGAATTTGATTTAATTTTTGTGGTAAGTACAGAGAATCACCTCAGGATTTTGGACTCATTCGTGGATAAGAGCTGTCGAGATTACGATATTGTTGATCTTAAGTCATTTGGTAAAATGATTTCTAGGTACGATGTAAAGCTGAACTGGTTGGACTTGTATAAACTGTTCAAAAATATCTTTTTTCTCAATTCTGATCAAAGTATCTATTTTTTTAGATGCTTGTTAATCCATAGTTATTTTTCAAACTTTAGTAATAAAAAATTCGTTTTTTTCAACGACCATGGTGTTTTACATAGAAGCCTGTTCTTTTCAGTAACCGATAAAAACAGAACCTTCTATATTCCTCATGCTGAGATATATTATCACTTTGATCCCATACATTTTAATGTTTTTCTCTTAAGAAATAAAAACATGATTCAAATTTATTGTGATCTTTTGGAAAATAAATTTGGCAAACACAGTTGTAATCTGATAAATGTAGGGGATCCAACCATAAAGTTCATACGCGATGATAAGACTTCAAAGATCGCAAAAATATGTGTCGCCATCAATTATGCTGATGACTTCGTATGGTTTTAAAAGATTGAAAAATTCTCCAATTCTTGTAAGTATAATGTGTTTGTCAAAATCCACCCAAGGAACATTAAAGCAAGAAAGTATTTCAGTAATGCTAGACTTCCAATTGTAAAAACAATTGACGAGCTATCTCATTTTGCATTGGTGATATCCGACTTTAGCAGTTCAATTGTTTTCGATTGCATATATAGGCATATTCCAATTTATGTAATAGAAAGTAATAATAATACGAATTATGGACTCGAAACCTTGGGTTTACCAAGAATTGATACGTTAGAAAAAATCAATGAACTACAAAATTTTGAGATATATGTTAACGAGGATTATGAATCCTTTAATCCTTACTCTTCAAAAATTATCTTAGACCATCTGAATGAATAGCATATGTTTTATTGTTTTGTATTCAGGGGAAGCTGAGTACGAAGATTGTATTGAATCAATAAATAATCTAACGGGTTATAATGTCTCCATCTTTGAAGTTAAAAACCAGACAAAATTTTCGGCACATGAACAGGCCCGAGCATTTATGTTGAAAAATATTAAAAGGTTTGATCTGTTTGTTAAATTTGATTCTGATATGATAATTTATGACTACCCAATGTTATACGATCAACTTAGGAAAATACTCGTTAGCCATAAGGATTTTCAGAGATATACATTCCCACTTTATGACCATCTTACACTCGCATCTATTTATGGCGTTCACTTAATAAGATCAAGACACCTAGAAAATCTTCAGGAAGTTGATCAATTACATACTGATAATTGGATATCTGAGTTGAGGGGTATAAATGTTGATGGCCGGTTTATGTTTGCTGATCATGGGCGAAAACAGACATCAAGGCAGATGCAACGTTACATAGTTCAAAGGTTTCTCAAAATTGATAGGGCAAGAAACTATGCTCAAGCTGAAGTCTTCTATAAAATAATTATGAACAGGAGGAAATCGTTTAGATCAAAGAAGGCATTTCTGATTCTTTTATACTGCTTGCAAAACCATTATGCCGTTGCAGACTTGAATGGAAAATATTTACTAAAAGGGTCTGTGTATGAAAAAAATATAATAAAATTGTTACTTCGGCATCTTAGGTTTGAGGTCTGTAAATGTTTACTAACAATCCTAAAAGTTAATATAGTCAACTTTTTGTATCGTAATGAAATCCGATAGCTTTCTAATTTTGACGTTTACGGTCATGATTGGTTACGATTATTTCGCAAGAAGTATAGGTTTTGTGATACCTGGGATCAAGTACCTATTAATTTTGTTCTTTATCTTCTATTTTACGCTTGCTAATAAAATCCATCTTAACAAATATGTCCTATATAACCTGATAGCTTTAAATTTTTATGTTTTTATAAATTTTATTATTTCTAACTATACTAATGGGTTCTCTTTTTTAGTCACTTACTTTCAGATGTTTTTGTTTGTTATTGTATTTATTATTTCCTCTAATGTAAGGATTGGATTTGAAAGAATTCAAAAGATACTTCACTCATTTGTATTGATACTTTTGGTTTGTACATTACCAGGCGTTATTGAGTCTTTTTTGAACTTTGAAACGTTGAGATATAATTTTGGCTTTTTTAGAGGCCCTGGGACAATGGGCTCGTTGTTGCTTTTGGGGCTTATCTTCATCTCCTACTTGTTGTTTATAAATTTTACGAAAAAATTAAAATATCTTTTTTACTTATTTGTACTTCTAATTTTGATGACAGCAATTAAAAAGGCGATTATTTCAGTTGTTATACTGTTATTTATAATTTTTTGTTTCGATAAGATGTTGCTTAAAAAATTATTTTCGCCTTTACTGATTATGGCGAGTATTCCATTTGTATATCTAGCCTCTTTTGAAGTTATAAATGGGATTGTTGATAACTCTATATATTTCAATAATGTTGGTATTGAAGACCATGTTAGATTAACAATGTATATCAATGCATATAACATTAATATTAACAGTTTTCCTTTTGGCACAGGACTTGGAACTTTTGGAACGCTTGGTTCGATGATGGATGGCTCTTTTATTTCTACTGGTGACTATAAGCTAAATGCTGTTTATGGTGATTACAATCTATTAAACCTTGGCGGTTTAGGACAAGATCAGATCAATGATGTTGATGGAAAGAATGTTTATTTAGATACCTGGATACCTGGTCTCATAACTGAGCTTGGAATTTTAGGATTCTTGCTCTACCTTTCACTTTTGAAATCGTTATCATCACTCTTTACTGATGTGTCTACTTCGTTCTTATTTTTTTCGGTTGTAATTATAAGGCATTGGGAAGGGCTATTAGGGCCGACTCCTGTTCAGCCAGAGTTCATTTTTATTCCGTGGGTGGTTCTTGGTTTACTCTTTTCTAGGAGTAAACATGAGCGATAAAAAGCTGAAGGTTCTTGTAAAGGCTCATGAATTAAATACCAAAGGGAGCGAAGCTTTACATGCCTATAATCTTTTATTAGAACTCTCTAATCTCGTAGAATTAACCGTCATTCATTCTGAAGGTAACCAATTTGGAGACGTTTCCTATAGGTTCGATAAGAGTCAATTCCACGAAAATACTCAATTTTATTCGATGCCTTACGAGACTTTTGCGAAACCAATTATATTCATAAATAAACGATTTAGGTTTTTAAATAGGAGCATTGGGTTTGCACCAATTTATTTTCTAGCGTTACGTTTTTGGGAATATTCTACTTATAAATTTATAAAATCGCTAAATGTGAATTTTGATATAATTCATTCATTGAATCACATTAGTTATCGGGAGCCAGGGTATCTATATAGATTAAAAGGGCAGCATAAGTACATACATGGTCCGATTTCAGGTTTCTATAACGTGCCATACAGTATGTTTAAGACATTCAACTGGATGAATTTATTTAGAACATATTTTAATAGTTTGAAAATTTCAAAACGTTTGAAGGACTGTCTTGCAGGCGCAGCTTGTTATTTGTTTGTAAATGAATATGACAGAATCATTGATACAAACTCAATGCAATTTCCTGATGTAGGTATAAATAAAGTTAATAAATCAATCCCTTATGTAAACTCAAAGGACGTTTCAAAGCTTGATATTGTGGTTATAGGTAGAGTTGAGGTGTTAAAGGGTAGTGATATCTTGATTGATACCTTTACCAATAACGTTGTTCTGCAAGAAAAATTTCGCGTACATTTTTTTGGTCACATTGATGAGTCTGTAAGAAATGCACTTCCATTTTGTAAATTCCATGGGCATGTTGCAAATTCTGATATTCAATCTCATTTACAGAAATCCCATTTGCTCATACATTTAAGTTTAAAAGAAGCAACATCACTTTCTATTGTAGAAGCTTTGAACAATCAGTGTAATGTGGTTTGTCATGCAGGTTTTGGTATTGACTCTTACTTAAACGATAATATCTGCACAATTCCACTCGTTTCGCATAATTATTCAGTCTTGATTTTGACTAAGTTTTTATCGGATTACCGCTACAGATTTTTTAATAATGACTCAATAAATCGTTTAGATTATAAAATCCTTGCCTTAAAACTTCATAATTTGTACGTTTCAAACACATAATTGAGTGATCAAATGGAGATCCGCATCAGGTACACATAATATTTGTCAATCAAAGGGCGCTTTAAGAGAAGGTCGAGAAAATCTTTTCATAAGTGTGTGAGGCATTAATACTGAAAAAACATTTTGGCTCTAGTAGTAGCTATATTGTTAAAGATCAAATTTTTCAACTGGCACCAAAAGTTTAGCGTCATAATTTTGATGACAGAAGCGCTATGATGGTAAATTTACATTAGTATTCAATGGTGAAGTATATAATTACAAAGAGACCATGCCGGTTGTTTTAGTGATGTTTTTTGTGGAAACTGGTTTCGATAAATCTTACTAGATTGATTGGTTCCTACTAAATTAATCACACAGAGGTAATGATTTCTTAAAAATAGCCTGTTAAGTGTGGAAACTTAGGGTTAATTTGGTTCTCAGCTGATGCATTTACTAGGTGATATTACATACTTAAAAGGTTAGTAGATATATGCGAGTTCTATTTATACACACCAGAGGCTACCATTCTTCGGGCCCTGAGACCTATTTAGACAACATGTCACACATACTAAAAAAAGAAAATATTAGCTATGATCTTTTTTGCTTAGATTATAATAGGAATAATTTCAGTTATGTACTTCCTGATATGCCAAAGCCTATAGGGTCGGCAGATGTGTACAGATATAGCGACCAGAAACTATTACTGCGTGATAAAGTAACAATCTTGCTAGGGTCTTTTTTTAGACTGGACGTATTTTTGAGATTGGAAAAAGTACTCAGTGAAAAAAAATATGATCAGATAATTGTCTTGCAGTATTTCCTGAAGCTATCTCCTGCTGTTTTTTTGGCGGCAAAAAGAAGCTCTGTTAAAGTGATGTTTAGACAAAGTGATTTTGGTCTTATCTGTGCGCGTAACACTCTTTATCGAGACGGGGCTGTTTGTACTCTGTGTTCTAAAAACCAGTTAAATATGGTGGTTAAAAAGTGCGGTGGCGGTCTAATGTCATCGGCTCTTCTGTATATTACTTACAAAGTAAATCATTTATTGATCAGATACTCGAACCCTGCAATAGTTTGGACAAATCGTAATTCTTTCAATATTGGTAGTAAGGCCAAAGCATTAAGAGGGCTGGAACATAACCTGAACTACACTCCTGAAGGCATAATTGCTTCTGACAAAGAGGCACGGTCATATAAAATTTATGATTACGGCTGTATCGGTCGCCTATCCGTCGATAAGGGTGTTGATGTTTTGCTTAAGCAGTTGCTTGAGATGCCAAAACTTGACTTTAATTTTATATTTGTTGGTAATGTTGATGTTGAGTTAATCGACCTTGTGATGTTAGTAAAATCTAAGCATGCAGAGCAGATTGTTTTTATTGATAAAGTTCCAAAGAAATCCGTTGCTGGCTATATGGATAGTTGTCGTTATTTAGTGTTTATGAGCAGCTGGTTTGATAACTTGCCCAATTCTTTAATTGAGGCTTACTCTAGAGGAATTCCATGTATTCTGCCAGATTTTGGCTGTTTTACTGAATTTATTCCACCTCGGTTTCCACACTTAGGTTACGTTAAGGGCAGTAATCTTCCTCTTGATGAGTTTGCTGATATAAGTAATAATGTGTATTCCCATATGTCTGAGTCAGTAAGGCTTATTTCTGATACTAAGTTTTCAAATACCCAGCATTTGAAGGTAATTTTCAATGAAACTAAAATTAATTAACTGGCTTTCTAAGATATCTGGTAGGCCCACTATAGATTTACAGTATACGTACTATGCGCTAGCGCTTATTCTAATTGGTTATGCGTTTAAGTTATTTCGGTTTAATCTTTATAGGCCTTTTCTAAGGCGTTCTAGTCTAATTAGCTTTATTGGGTCTGGGTCAAAAATTCATTATGGGCGGTATTTTTCAATTGGCACCAGTGCAAATATTGGCAGCCAGGTAGTCATCCGCTGCCTTAGTAAAAAAGGGGTAGCGATTGGTGACAACTTCACAATACGCGACTCATCAAAAATTGATTGTATAGGCGTGCTCTCAGAGCCATCTGAAGGGCTTTCTATAGGCAATCACGTAGGTATATCAGAGAACTGCTTTATTCAGGTTAGGGGATTTTTGGAGATTGGGGACGATGTCATAATTGGTCCCAATTCTTCGATCATCACTGAGAATCATAAATTTGATAATACACAAATACCAATTAGACTGCAGGGAACTGAAAGGCGCGGGGTTGTATTGGGTAATAACGTCTGGATTGGTGCTGGGTGTTCGGTTTTAGATGGTGTAAATATTGGTGATAATTCGATAATAGCGGCCGGTGCGGTTGTTGTGAGCGACGTGCCACCTTATACAATTTTCGGTGGGATTCCGGCAAAATTAATTAAAAGGAAAGATAGTAAGTGAAGATATTTATGGCAGGTGTGGGCGGTATGCTTGGTGAGGCTTTTTACGAGGTATTCACCGAGAAAGGTTATGAAATTCAATGCTCTGATATTGATGTTAATGAATCATGGCTTCAGCACTTAGATTTTAGAGATTATGATGCGTATAGATCTGCGGTAATTAAGTTTAACCCTGATTACATCTTCCATATTGGTGCTTATACGAGCTTAGAGTTTTGTGAACTTAATCCATTAGATACTTACTCTACGAATACATTAAGCGTCGAGCATGCGGTGACACTCGCGAATGAGTTGGATATACCGATGCTTTATATCTCGACAGCGGGTATTTTTGATGGTGAAAAGCCTCTCTATGATGATTGGGATTTGCCTAACCCACTTGGCGTATATGCACGATCTAAATTTATGGGCGAGCGTTATGTTGTGGAGAATGCTAGGCGTTACTATATCTGCCGAGCCGGTTGGATGATGGGTGGTGGTCCACGAAAAGACAAAAAATATATCTCTAAAATTATGAATCAGATTAAGAGCGGTGTTAGTGTTCTTAATGTGGTTGACGATCGTGATGGAACACCAACCTATACTTTAGATTTTGCGGCAACCTGTGAGGCGCTAGTAAGAACAAATTATTATGGTTTATATAATATGGTCTGTACGGGGCAAACCAGTCGTCTTGAAGTTACTGCAGAAATTCTTTCGGTTCTTGGTCTGTCCAATGATATCGAGATTAAGTCTGTTACCTCAGATTTTTTTAAGGAAGAGTATTTCGCCGCGAGACCTGTGTCAGAAAGACTTATCAACACAAAGCTAGGGCTGCGTAATTTAGATCTTATGCGAGATTGGAAACTGTGCGTTAAAGAATATTTAGATGCTCGTTATAGTAATTATTTATGACTATAAAAGTAAATATAGTGGGTTCTCATGGGCTTTATGCTAGTTACGGTGGCTGGGATCAGTTGGTCATAAATCTTGCTGAGCGCAAGGATGAGCGGGTACGCTATCTAATATTTAACCCAAAAGAAACAGCGGTTAATAATCAACTACCTAATGTGTCGGTCAAACAGCTGCCTCTTTCTGGTAGTGGTGGTCAAGGATTTATCTTTGATGCTGTTTCGCTTTTTCTAAGCTTTTTTGCTGACGCAGTTTTAATGCTGGGTATGAAGGCAATGCCAGTCGCTGTAATGTTGAAAATATTCAGACCCAAGCTCAAGTTGATTGTGAATATTGGCGGCATTGAATGGGAACGCCCCCAGTTTAATCCGCTTTTCAAATTTTACCTGCGGTTTTGTTTCTATCTAGTCAAGAAAGTGTCAACTCATATGGTAATTGATAACAAATATTATCAAGAGATGTTTGATGGCGATGATGTTGCAAAGGTTAAGACAATCTCCTACGGGGGAACAATCGATAATAGTTTGCAGAGGGCTGATGTCATCGAAGAATTCGATTTTATCGATTCGGATTATTACTTATCTATCAGTCGTTCCATTCGAGATAACAAAATGGAAGAGCTATGCTCTCTGTTTAGTAACTGTGCTGATAAGAAATTGGTTCTTATATCCAATTTTAGTAATTCTGAGTATGGCCGTAATGTGCTCGCCAAGTACACCAGTTATCCAAATATAGAGCTAATTGATGGCCTATACGATAAGCGCAAATTGGATCTGGTAAGACGAAATTGTAAAGCCTATATACACACTCATACTTTATGCGGCAGTTCGCCTTCATTAATTGAAATGATCGTTTGTAGAGTGCCCATCTACTCTATAGATGTGATTCAAAACCGCTATACATTGGCTGATCAAGGGTTCTATTTTGCTGGCTTTGATGAACTGCATTCAATGCTAAAAGACCATATATTGCCAAATACCCCGACTGTTGACTTTCTATCCCAGTATAATTGGGAGTCTATTGTTAGACAATATGAAGATTTGTTGCTTAACAGCTAGATAAAAAGTAGCTTAGTTCGGTAAATAAATGGTTAGTCACGAAAACACTTAGTCTTATCAATTACTTGTGCAAAAGTTTCGTTACCGGCAAGACTTAAATGTGTATAACATTAAATTAAAAAAATTTCGACAATATCAAGGTAAGAAATAAATGTATATATCAACTAGAACATGTAAATTTTGTGGCGGTGACACACTGGCCTACATGAATAATGGGTCTCAGTGCCAGTCTTGCTTCTCAGTTTTGGTAGACAACCCCCCAAGTCTCCCAGAACTTGCTATTTATTATGACTCATTTCAAGATGACTATCATGGCGGTGGGAGAGAATCTGATGCGCAGGCCAGACAACTTAAGTAGGCGATGAAATATCTAGCACTCTCTAAACGCTATGGCAGAGGTAATACCTTGCTAGACGTTGGTTCGGCAAATAATCCATTTCCAAATATTGCATCCGAATTTTTTAAGATGACCTCTCTCGAGCTGAAAAAACCTAAATCTTTAAGTGAAAAAGTACAATTTCAACAGGGCTCAATTACTGATGATCTTATAGAGCTTAAGCAATTTGACGTTGTAACATGTTGGGCTGTTTTGGAGCACGTGCTAGATGTTGAAAAGGCTATAGGTAATCTATTAAGTCTATGCAAGCCGGGAGGAATAATAATATTTTCAACTCCTTTAGCTGGTTCAATTGCTGACAAGTATGGAGCTGGCGTCACGCCATGGTTTTTCCCGCCAGAGCATATTTATCTTATTTCTAACAATGCTCTTAAGCTTATGTTCGAGAGACATGGAGGTAATCTCGTTAAGTTGACAACACTTGACTATGCTTTTTATCGTCGTGCTGCAAGGTCATTACTTGTGGTTTTAGAAGGCTCTATCGGTTACCTTATATCCAAATTATTGCCATCCAAGTGGAAAATTCTTCGAAAGTCACGCTGCATTAAAAACTACGCTGTAACACTAGGGATTTTCGAGAAGAGTCTCTGATAAGCCACTAGATTAATATTTCATTGCTATTTGACTTAACCGATGGTTTTACTTCGAGCTAGCAAGCCAAGAAGTATGCTTAGCAATATTTGTATGCTTTATCTCAAAATTTTATAATGTATTTTCCGATTAAGTAGGGATTTACAGCTTCATTATCAAAAAGTATTTATATGATTCTGTGGTGAGGGATGGGAAAAATAATGGGAATTTTTATACCAATAAATAAATATTATTGAGTGAGCCATGTTATAAAGTTAGGGTTTTCCAGTGGGACGACCTCGGAGGATATTATTTATGAATGTATTGGTTACTGGCTGCAGTGGTTTTGTGGGGTCTGCATTATTAGATTACTTTAATAGTGTTGTAGGTATCCGCGTTACTGGGGTTTGTAGAGATAAAGCATATAGTTCCAAATTTTGCAAGAACGTAGAGTACGTCAGTGATTTAGAGTTATTAGATCATCAGTCTGATATTTTGCAATCAACGGATGTTCTTATACATACGGCCGGCAAAGCGCATGTAATGGAAAAGAATAATAGTGATGATGAGAAAGATTATTTTCATGTCAATACATATCTGACCATAGAGTTGGCAAGAATGGCAGCAAGCTATGGGGTTAAGAGGTTTATTTACCTTAGCTCAACCAAAGTTTTTGGTGACCCAGTGCCTCCAGTGGTTTGCTTTACCTCGGGGTCGCCTACCAATCCTACCGATGTATATGGTGAATCTAAGCTTCAAGCCGAGCTTGAGCTTACATCTATTTCAAAGGAGACCGGCCTAGAGGTCGTAATAATTCGACCACCTCTCGTTTATGGTCAGGGTGTAAAAGGAAATATGGCAATGCTTTCTAAATTAGTCAGGAGTAATCTGCCACTTCCTTTTGGGGCTATTTCAACTAATAGACGCAGTATGGTCTCGCTAGAAAATTTGATTGATCTAGTGAGGCATTGCCTAAGCAACCCCGATGCCAGTGGGCAGACTTTCTTGGTAAGTGATGATCATGACTTGTCTACCTTCGAGATTATTTGTTTATTCAGAAGATATCTTGGCAGTAAATCCATAGTTTTTTCACTACCTAAATACATTCTTTATGCATTTGGTTATGTTACCGGTTCCTCTGATAAAATTAATAGGTTAGTTGAGTCTTTTGTGGTGGATATAGAGCATACCAAAACGACTCTTAATTGGATCCCTCCGCAGAGTGTTGAGGAAGCTTTTAAAAACATGGTTAAGTAGATAACGTTTAATAGTACCTCAATATGGATAGATTATGAAAATTCTTATTACAGGTGGGGCTGGCTTTATTGGTTCAGCGCTCGTGAGACATATAATTGATAGCACTGAGAACAGTGTTATTAATCTGGATTGCCTAACCTATGCTGGCAACAAGGAGTCCCTTGCGAATTGTGAATCCAGTGAGCGCTACTCATTTGAATTGGCGGATATTTGCTCTAAAAAAGCGGTTCAAGATATTTTCAGGCGACACTGCCCAGATATAGTAATGCATTTGGCCGCTGAGTCACATGTCGACAGATCTATCGATGGCCCAACAGAATTCATGCAGACTAATATTATTGGTACATTCAATCTCTTGGAGCAATCGCAAGAATATTTTGAAGGGTTAACCGAGTCGGCTCAGGAAATGTTTCGTTTTCATCATGTCTCCACGGATGAGGTCTATGGTGATCTTGAGGGGATGCATGATTTGTTTACTGAAGAAACAGCATACGCACCTTCGTCCCCTTACTCAGCTAGCAAGGCGGCTTCTGATCATTTAGCTGTCGATAATCTTGCTGCTATCTGTTTCGAATTAGGTTGCTGGCTAATTCATATCTCCACCGACTACGTGTTTGACGGCAACTCCACGGTGCCTTATCTTGAGTTAGTTAAGACTAACCCTCAAGGTGTTTATGGTCATACAAAGCTAGATGGTGAGTTAGCCATTCAATCGTCGGGTTGTAAGTATTTAATTATAAGGACTGCGTGGGTTTTTAGTGAATATGGAAATAACTTTTTAAAAACAATGCTGCGGTTGGGCGCTGTTCGTGATGAATTAAGTATTGTAGGAGATCAAATTGGTTGTCCCACGTATGCACAGGATATAGCCAAGGCCATCATCACTATGATGACACAAGTTAGCAAGAAAAGTTCAGCTTCTGGCACATACCATTATTGTGGAGATCAGCTCTGTTCTTGGTATGAGTTTGCGGGAGTTATTTTCGAAGAAGCTAGAATGTCTGGCCTTCAGACTCCAGGTTTGATTCATTCAATTCAGAGCTCTGATTATCCAATGGCAGCAGAACGTCCAGGATACTCGGTTTTAGATTGTCATAAAATTAGAAATTCCTTTGGTGTCAACACTTCAGATTGGAAGTTGGGAGTCAAAAATGTGGTATCAAACTTTCATCTGGTAAAGCTTTAAGGCATTGGATATATTAGGAGCCTGAATGAATATTTTATCTCTTATAGGGCGGGAATCTGAGCTATTTTGTGAAGATATAGCTTTTAACGGTTCGAAATTACAGGATTTGGTGGCAGAGTCACGTTTTTTAGTGATCGGTGGGTCAGGTTCTATTGGTCAGGCAGTGACACGAGAGATTTTCAAGCGTGATCCGCGAGCACTCCATATTGTAGATATTTCGGAAAACAATATGGTTGAGCTAGTGCGAGATCTCCGAAGTACTGAGGGCTATGGGAGCGGAGATTTCAAAACGTTCTCTGTCGATTGTGGTGCAGTTGAATTTGAAGCGTTAATGGCGAGAGAGGGTCCTTACGATTACGTGTTTAATTTATCAGCCCTAAAGCATGTGAGAAGTGAGTCTGACCCTTATACACTTATGCGCATGATAATGGTTAATGTTTTTAATACAATTAAGACTTTGCGATTAGCCAGCAGGATGGGTGCTAAAAAATATTTTTGTGTATCAACAGATAAAGCTGCAAACCCGGTCAATATGATGGGTGCAAGCAAGCGTATTATGGAAATGTTTTTAATGTGTGAGAGCTTGACGCAAAACATTTCTATGGCACGATTTGCTAATGTGGCCTTTTCTGATGGCTCCCTCCTTCATGGATTTAATCAGCGCTTTGCAAAAAAACAACCATTCTCAGCTCCAAATGACGTACGACGTTACTTCGTAACGCCGCAAGAGTCGGGCGAGCTTTGTCTGCTGTCTGGTCTACTTGGAGAAAATAGGGACATCTTCTTCCCAAAACTCAGTGAAAAATTGCACTTAATTACGTTCTCTGAGATTGCAGTCCGTTATCTTCGAGAGCGAGGTTACGAGCCATATGAATGTGAATCTGAGGCTGAAGCTCGCGATAGAGCAGAAGAACTAATCGCTAACAAACAATGGCCATGCTACTTCTTTAAAAGTGATACAACAGGTGAAAAGGACTTTGAGGAATTTTTTACCGATAATGAAGATTTAGATATGATGCGATTTGAGACAGTTGGGGTTATCAAAAATCAGCCTGATTTTGATGAGGCTAAGTTAAATGAATTTATGGACGGAATTGGAGTTCTAAGGGAAAAAGGTACTTGGACCAAAGATGATATTGTTAAATTGTATTTTGGGCTCCTACCTGAGTTTGCTCATAAAGAGACCGGAAAATACCTAGATCAGAGGATGTAAGAATGGACCGATTTTTTGATATTTTATTTTCGTCTATAGCGTTATTATTACTTTCCCCTTCGTTGGTGCCTATAGTAATAACACTAAAGCTCACTGGTGAAGGTGAGGTGTTCTTTTTGCAGGAACGCATCGGCAAGAGCGATGAGAAATTCAAGTTATTTAAGTTCGCGACTATGCTGAAAAATAGCCCAAACATTGGTACTGGTACGGTTACTATGAGGGGTGATCCTCGAGTGCTTCCAGTAGGCACATTTTTGCGTAAACCCAAAATAAGTGAGCTGCCGCAGCTATTGAATATCTTTTTTGGTGATATGACATGGCGGTCGAATCCGTCTGCCAACCGCCTCTGAGTATCATCTTTTCAAGCGGTTCAACTTGTTCTAACAGATCTAGTGCTGCACTTACTCTAAATGAATGACCGCCGAGTATTTGGTCATCAGAGTCTATTTTTAAGTCCTTTTGCGGTGCTTTTAATAGGGTGCTGATACTTACTAAATGTAATCCTTTCGGAAATCAGAGGCGGATTGCCTAGCGATTTGTTTTTTTGTTGAAGGCAACGGTATACTTAGGTACTGGTTTAAAAACAATTGAGGTAACGATGCGGTATGTTTAAGAAAATTGAAATATGGGTTCTCTACTTAGTGATACTTCTAAGTATTCTCTCTGCCGTTGGGTTTGGTGTTCTTGTAAGACAGGAGTTGGTTGGTAGCAGCAAAGCCGGATGGATATCAAAAACCGCACTAACTCTTGCAGAGATTCCGGTGAACTTAAAACAAATATATAAAGGATCACCCGCTGTCTCGATTCTTGAAGATAGATTTCCCGCGATAGATGGGTTTAACGGCGCTACCAACTCAAAAGAAACGTATCTTCTTTTATCAAGATATGATGGGGATTTAGAAGAGGGCGTGGTTGAACTTGTTGATTTAACTAACTTTGCAGTACTGCATACTTGGAATCCTGATATTGACGCAATCAATGATCTGGTTAACAAGTTGATGAGTTTAAACATTTAGATAGGGATGAATCCAATAACAGGCTTGTATTAATGCACCCTGAACTTACTAAAAGTGGAAGTTTATTGTTTGCTGGGGGGGGGCCTGCTAGAAAAATTGACGCATGTTCAAACTTGATTTTTCAAAATACTCACGACCGATTCCACCACTCAATAGAAAAAGATATTGAAGGAAATATATGGGCTCCAAGCCATATTTATCCTCAAACTTTACCTATCGAGAAAGTCGGAAGAGGTATCCATGGCGAAGGTGGTTTTAGCGACGATGGAATTGCTAAATTATCCTCTACTGGAGAAATCATTTATCAAAAATCAGTTTCACAGATATTTATAGATAATGGTTTGGAGTATCTTTTGTTTTCTGTTGGAGGTCGAGATTTGTATTTGGACCCAATCCACTTAAATGATATTCAACCTGTAAATTTTGATGGAGAATATTGGAAAAAGGGAGATGTCTTCTTATCTCTAAGACTCCAGTCGATGGTTTTATTATATCGGCCAGCAACCAATGAAATTATCTGGACTGGTACAGGACCTTTTTTCCACCAGCATGATGTGGATATCTTAGATGACCATAGAATATCTATTTTCAATAATAATTCTAAAAATTTTTTGGATGGGGATGTAGTTGATGGCAGTAACGAAGTCCTTATCTATGACTTTAAGACAAATGAATACTCTTCTTATCTTGCAGATAGTCTCATAGACAACGATGTTAGGACAATCACTGAAGGACGAAGTCAAATTCTTCCAAGCGGTGATTTGTTTGTAGAGGAATCAAATTATGCAAGAACATTGTACTTCAATGCGGACGGGTCTTTGAGATGGACACATGTCAATCGCGCAGATAACGGAGACCCTTATAGACTAGGTTGGTCAAGAATATTGTATTCAAAAGATGATATTCAAACTGTGGCTAATTTTTTAAAAAACAAAGGTAAATGCAATGAATAAAACAATTTTATTGGTACTATTATTTTTAATCTCAACGCCTTCTTATGCATATATTGGTCCAGGCATGGGAGGAGGTATTATTGCAGCCACTATAGGCTTTGTCGCTGCAATTCTCCTGGGACTCTGGGGGATTTTATATTATCCGCTGAAACGTGCACTTAAGAGAAGGAAAGATAAAAAAATGTCATTAAACGAAGCTGATGATGAATCTTGATGAATCATTTGGTCCTGTTTTTGGTTTGTGTTTTATCCGTTGAAATCTTTGTTCGATTTAATTTTCTTGCAATCTTAGATTCAATTCTCAAAGCGACCCAAAAGGTCATCCTTGTCATCCCTAAAGACAATGTTAGCGACCATTGGAAAGAAAAAGTTGTCCCTGCATATGCCTTAAAAATCATGAAGTTTTCATTGCAACTGCTTTTAATTTTATCATGCATTTTGTCTTTGTTTTTTATTGTGGGTTTCTTTTTACATAAGTTCCTTTTATTCACACTTTCATATATGGGCATAATTGAGTCCATGTTTTTCGCATTCGGATGCCTCTATTTAAGAAAATTTATAGTCAAATGAGCAACTATTCTTGGTTGCAACAACGACTGCATAAAATTGCACTCTCCTATCAGTTTATGCGAGAGGTGACGTTTGACGTTGAGAGTTCACTAATGTTACCCAACGAAAGTATTGATAATCATGTATTTGTTGCAGGTCTTGCACGTTCGGGAACGACTATCTTATTAAATGCATTGTATGAATCGAATGAGTTTTCATCCCTCTCTTATCAAGATATGCCTTTTATTTTAGCGCCCAATCTTTGGTCTAAATTATCTTTCATTAAAAAAGATATGGATTTAGTTGAGAGAGCACATGGAGATGGTGTCAAGGTCTCAATAGGTTCCCCTGAGGCTTTTGAAGAAGTCTTTTGGATGACTTTTAATGACGATTATGAGGATACAAAAGAGAGATTTAAAACCTATGTACAACTTGTCAATCGAAAATATCAAAAAGATAGATATCTCAGCAAAAATAATCAAAATATCAAAAGATTAGAGCTGATATCCAAGCTATTTCCTCACTCAAAAATACTTATACCCTTCAGGAACCCAATTCAACATGCGCATTCGTTACTCATGCAACACAAGAGATTTATTGAGGATTCAAAAAAAGATAAATTTATATCTGACTATATGAAATGGATTGGTCACACAGAGTTTGGTCCTAACTATATCCCAATTTATAACAAAAATTTGAATTTTAAGAATGATTTAGAAATCAATCATTGGTTAGAGCAATGGTATCTAACCTATAAAACCTGTTTTGATAATTTAAAGGACAAAAATAACGTAAAATTTATTTGTTATGAGCAACTTTGCAACTCAAAAGAGGCTTGGTTAAATATTTTGCAGGCATTAGATATCAAAGGAACTTATTATTTTGCCTTTAAAGAATCTAAAAAAGAAATAGCCTTTGAAGTTGATAAGGAAATAAACAGTGAAGCATTATCTTTATATTCAAATTTGTTTAAATTTACACAGAGATCAGCGAATGTAATACTATGATAAGACTACTCGATATATTCCTGTCCCTTTTGGCGCTGACTGCACTGGCGCCCTTCCTGATCCCCATCGCGGTTATTCTAAAACTAACCGGAGAGCATGAGATCTTCTATCTACAAGCGCGTGTTGGCGCTGGAGGAAAATCATTTAATATCTACAAATTTGCAACCATGCTGAAGGCAAGCCCTGGGATTGGCGCTGGAACGGTCACGGTAAGAGATGATCCTCGAGTATTGCCCTTTGGTAAGTTTTTGCGAAAAACCAAATTGAACGAACTGCCGCAGCTACTAAATATTCTTTTCGGTCATATGAGTGTCATCGGTCCTCGCCCGGTCACAATTCGTGAATATGCGACCTATTCAGATGAGTCGCGTGCGGCGATAGAAACCGTAATGCCGGGTTTAAGTGGCATGGGCTCGGTGATCTTCAGGGATGAAGAAGCGTTGATGTCTTTGAGCGCCGACCCGCGCGTCGTCTATGAGAAATATATTGGTCCATACAAGGGGCAGGTTGAACAATGGTATGCCTCGAGAATTACGGTCTGGCTCTATATCCAACTTATTTTCCTTACGGTCTATGTGGTACTATTCCCTGCTTCTGATATTGTCTGGGTAATCTATAAGGACCTGCCTGTTCCGCCGCCTGAGATTCAACAAGCATTGAACTACCCCGGTGCATAAGTGCCTTAGAGAAGCATCCCTTGCCGGCCCTGAACATGAAGGAGTTGGGTTGAAATCTTACAGTTAGTTAAAAATGCCAGCTTCTTAAATACTTCATTGCAGTCGAATCCGTCTGCCAACCCCCTCTGAGCATTATCCTTTCAAGTGGCTCACCTTGTTCTAACAGATCTAGTGCTGCCCCCACTCTAAATGAATGCCTGCTGATCGGCTGTTCATTGGAGTCCATTTTCAAGTCCTTTTGTAGTCCTTTTAATAGGGTGCTTACATTTGCTGGGTGTAGGTTGTCCACAAAATGCCCATGCCTATTAATTGATCTCAGAATATAGCCTTCCTGGCTGATCACACCCCTCGATTTTCCTAATAAGTTGAACAGTTCTTGGCTGATTAGTAGTATCTTTTCAGTCCCGAATTGGTTTGCCTTTGAGAAGTTGAGTCTGACGGCTGGTTTCCGATTGGGTGCTTGGCATATGTCCTCAAACTTAAAGGCACACAGCTCTGATCGGCGGCGCATGGGTTTCGTAGCCAAGTCTTAGTAGGACTTGATTTCTTAAGTCACTGATGCTGTTATCGCAGTTGATAAGTAGCTGGTTGAATAGTTGTTTGGTAAGTGGTGTTGCCTGTTGCTGGTCGAGTCCAATTTTGCGATACATTCGATTTTTGGCCACTATAACCTCTGGCTGGTTGGTGAGTTCGTAGTGTTTGGAGAGTTTTATTGGGCCCGGCAAATTAACGAGCATGAAGAGCTGGCAGGGTTGCGTGATAAGGGTTTGGACTTTCAAAAAGCCATCCCTTCAATGATGCAAATAAGCGCATCGCATTAATTGCAATTCGGTTGTTTCTTAAATTAAATGGCTATGATCTCAGTGTGAGCCAGCATGAAAAGTCTGACAATAATTCGGGGTGCAACTAGCTAGCTAAGCGAAAGTGAACTTGCCGATTGAACTGGAAGTAAAATAATCGAGTTGACCTAGGCAATGCTAAAATTTCGTGATCATTAGATAGTAAATTCTAAATAGACGGCTGATATGAAAACGGCCAAAGCCAAAATGGTTGGAACTGGGTTCGTGTAAATTGCTGTTGCTTCAACAAGTTTTGGCTTCCGATAAGCTAAATATATATGTAATTAAAATTATTAACAATTTGCTTAATAGCTATGCTAATTATATTAGAAAATATAAAATCTTATTAAATATTTTTAACAAGGTCATTTCTCAAGTAAAGGATTAATTAAAATGAAATCGAAGGTTCGAAAAGCAGTCTTTCCAGTAGCAGGATTAGGTACAAGGTTTTTGCCTGCGACCAAGGCAATGCCTAAAGAGCTTCTACCCATCATAGATAAGCCACTTATACAATACGCTGCTGAAGAAGCTATTGCTGCAGGTTTAGATACATTAATATTCGTCACTGGCCGTAACAAACGTGCAATTGAAGACCATTTTGATGGTAACAACGAACTTGAATTGGCTTTGCGTTCAAAGGATAAAAATGAAATGGCTGACATGGTAAAAAATATTTTACCAGAAGGTATAGAGTGCGTTTTTGTGAGGCAAAAAGAACAATTAGGGCTTGGCCATGCAGTGCTATGCGCAGAGCGAGTTGTGGGTAATGAGCCGTTTGCATTGCTCTTAGCTGATGATTTTATAACATACAGCGGTAACGGTGTTACGTCAGATCTTGTCAATGGATATGAAAAAACTGGCAAGTCTCAACTTAGTGTCATGAAAGTTGATGGCCCTGATATATCAAAATATGGTGTCATTGTGCCAAATAATAAAACAGGATTGGTCACAGGTCTAATAGAGAAACCAAACTTTGAAAATGCA
>Ga0115564_10000426_pt1 | contig 42113 bp, 46 predicted proteins | sample COGITO_mtgs_1105_7_FD_88680 | JGI IMG/M metagenome (GOLD analysis project Ga0115564, IMG submission 88680) | Pelagic marine microbial communities from North Sea - COGITO_mtgs_110523 | ecosystem: Environmental > Aquatic > Marine > Epipelagic | place: Germany:Helgoland, sampling site Kabeltonne...
CTAAGCTTCGATAAAGAGCCGGACAATCGCGACAATCAGGGTCAACCCTGAGATCACAACCATCCATTTACAGAAATGTCGATTTTCCAGTGAAATCAAATCCTTCTTCTGTCGCAGTGGATTGCGGTGGCGCGACCTTAGAAGCGAAACTAGAACGAGGTATTAACCATCCCGGTAGAATGACCTGCTCAGGCGACCATCGCCGATGCTTTTTTCAGGTCAACCGACACCAACTGGCTCACGCCTTGCTCAGCCATTGTCACACCGAACAAACGGTCCATCCGCGCCATTGTAACCGCATGGTGCGTGATGATCAGGAACCGCGTGTCGGTCTGGCGACACATCTCATCCAGCAAGTCGCAGAACCGCGTGACGTTGGCATCGTCGAGCGGTGCGTCGACCTCATCCAGCACACAAATCGGTGCGGGGTTTGCCAGAAATACGGCAAAGATCAACGCCATCGCGGTCAGGGTCTGCTCGCCCCCGCTCAACAGGCTCAGCGTGCTCAGCTTCTTGCCGGGCGGCTGGCACATGATCTCCAGACCGGCCTCCAGCGGATCATCGGATTCGACCATGACAAGACTGGCCTCCCCCCCGCCAAACAGATGCGTAAACAATAGCGTAAAATTGCTGTTCACCTGCTCAAACGCAGTCAGCAGACGTTCCCGCCCCTCCCGGTTGAGGCTGGCAATACCGGACCGCAACGTCTTGATCGCCTCTTCCAAGTCGGCCTTTTCGGAAACCAAAACGTCATGCTCTTCCTGAACGTCCTTGGCGTCTTCCTCGGCACGCAGGTTCACCGCACCCAATGCATCGCGCTGCCGTTTGAGACGGTTCACATCCGCCTCAAGCCGGTCGGCCGTAGGCATTTGATCCGGGTTCACGTTCAGTGCCGTCAGCAATTGGTTCGGCGTCTGTTGGCTGTCTTCGGCAATACGCTCTGCGGCAGCACCGACGGTTTCCCGCGCAGCCTCTGCCTGTGCCTCCGCCCTTGCCCTCGCCTCGCGGGCTTCACTGGCCAGACGCTCGCTCTCGCGCTCGGCCAATGCCGCGTCGCGCAATGTGGTTTCCGCCAGAGCCAGCGCATCACCCGCCGCCGCGCGGCGCGTCTCGGCCGTTGCGATTGCGCTGCTCAGCTCATCGCGCTTTGCCGCGATTTCCGCAGGTGCTTCAGATGCCTCTTTCAGCTCTGTTTCGGATGCGTCCTTGCGCTCTACCAATTCCGCACTGCGCTTTTCTGCGGTTTCCAACCGGTGCCGCCAGCCGCTAAGTTCCTTGGTCACCTCTTGGGTCCGTTTGGTGCGCGCCTCACCCTCGCGGCGTAATTCGTCGTGGGCGGACCGGCGCGACATCATCGTGATCCGCGCCGCCTCAACGGTCATGCGAATATCCTCAACCTGCGCCCGTGCCTCGGTTAAATCGCCAAGTTCGGTCAGCGCACGCTCTGCCTCCAACACCTGCGCACGTGCCGCCATCGCCTCGTCCTGATGACGCTTGACGGCCAAACCAAGGCTCTCCAACCGCCCTTCCGCGATGTTTCTGTCCGCCTCTGACCGGCTCAGGGCACGGCCGGCATCGGCCACCATACGGTCGGCATCGCGCCTTGCCTCGCGGGCACGCTTGTCCACTTCCGACTGCGCGCTCAGTGTGCGGGTCAACACATCATGTGCGGCGCGCGCGGCCTCTGCACGCTGGTTTGCCTGCTCCAATGCCTGTTTGAGCACCTCGAGCCGGTTCAGTTGCTGCAGACGCAGTGCTGCTGAGGATGGCGCGTCTTCGGCCCATGCCCGGTAGCCATCCCACCGCCACAAATCGCCCTCAAGCGACACCAGTCGCTGACCAGGCAAAAGTGCGGCTTGCAAGCGAGGCCCTTCATCGGGATCAACCAACCCGATCTGTCCCATCCGCCGCGTCAGAACCTCTGGCACAGAGACATGTTCGCTGAGCGGTGTGACCCCTGCGGGCAATGCCTGTGGCTGCTCATAAGCGCCCAACACCGCCCAACCTGACGGCCCGTCCGCGTCAACCTGAGGCGCGCGCAGATCATCGGCCAACGCCGCACCAAGCGCCTTTTCAAAGCCATGTTCGACCTGCAACCGGTCAAGGATCTGCCCGCCTTCTGCTGTGTCGCGCTCGACCAACTTGGCCAGCGCACCGACCTCTGCGCGCAGGGCGTTCATCTCCCCTTCGGCCTCGGAGCGTTCCGCGCGGGCATCCGCCTCCAGCGATTGTGTCTGCGCGCGCGCCTCTTCGGCGCTGAGCAACGCATCATCTGCCATGGCAGCCGCCGCGACCGCTGCGGTTTCTGACACCTGTGCAGCCGCAAAATCAGCCGCTGCCTTGTCCAGGGCCGTTTGACTGTTGCGCACCGCTTCCTGCGCTTTGGTCGCCTCAGCCTCGGACTTGATCTGCATCTTGCGGTTATCATCCAATAAACGCTCTGCCGATCCGTGCCGCGCGGCAAGCCGGGCGACATCCTCGGTGAGTTGCGACAGATCGCCTTCGCGCGATTGCAAGACCGTCGCCGCGTCACGTGCCAGATTTGCCGCTGCCTCAAGCGCGTCTTGATGCCCCTCGCCCGCCTTGGCCAACTCGCGCGCTTCCCATTCAAGCCGTTCAATCGTGTCGCCCGCATCCCTGTTCAGGCCCGTCTCACGCTCAATATCGCGTGCCAACTGGTTGATACGATTGGTCAATGTGTCAATCGTCGCCTGCGCGCGCGCCTCCTGATCGGCAAGAGTGTCGCGCTGTACCGCCAAACGCTGCAAAACGGCGGACGCGATAGCCTCTTCCTCGCGCAGCGGGGGCAACGCTTCTTCTGCTGACTGGCGCGCCTTAAACGCTTGCTGCACAACGGTCTGCGCCTGTGCTGCTGCAGTCGTGCGGGCGCGCAATGTCTCATCCGCCGCTGCGCGTGCATCATCAGCCTCGCGCCAGCGCCGATAAAGCAGCGTACCCTCACAACGCCGCAACTCGTCCCCGATCTCGCGGTAACGCGCCGCCTGCCGCGCCTGACGCGCCAATTGCGCCAGTTGTGCGGCAAGTTGCTCAATCACATCATCGACGCGCAGTAGGTTTGCTTCTGCGGCGTTCAGCTTCAGCTCTGCCTCGTGACGCCGCTGATAAAGGCCTGAAATACCTGCCGCTTCTTCCAGAATGCGGCGACGGTTCTTGGGCTTGGCGTTGATCAACTCGGCAATCTGTCCCTGCCGGACCAACGCAGGACTATGCGCACCCGTAGAAGCATCAGCGAACAGCATCTGCACGTCCCGCGCGCGCACATCTTTGCCCGCGGCCTTGTAGGCGCTGCCCACATCGCGGGTGATCCGCCGGACGATCTCAAGCGCGTCGGTATCGTTGAAACCGGCAGGGGCCAATCGGTCCGAATTGTCGATATGCAGGGACACTTCGGCAAAATTGCGCGCGGGCCGTGTTGCCGCACCGGCAAAGATCACGTCTTCCATCCCGCCGCCCCGCATCGCGGTAGGGCGGTTTTCCCCCATGACCCAGCGCAGTGCTTCCAGCAGGTTGGATTTGCCACAGCCATTGGGCCCCACAACACCGGTCAGTCCATCGGCGATGATCAGGTCGGTGGGGTCTACAAAGCTTTTGAAGCCCGTCAATCGTAGCTTGGAAAAACGCATGGGGTGCGGTGGGCCTTGGTGATTCCTAGAACCTGCTTAAGGTGCGTGTTCATAGTGGTCCAAGTCAACCGCTGACCACAAAGGAGCGTGGCATGCGCGGCGTTATCCACAAGATATCGCGCAGAACGGCCAAATACGCCTATCCCGGCTTGAGCTTCTTGCGGCAATCAAGCAGCCCTGTGGCCAGTGCCTGATCACCGCGAACCTCTTTGACCACACATCCGCTGACCTGTGCCATCGCAATGCCTGCGCGTTCACGGACAGGGCTGAACCGAGGTGCATATTCGGTATTGGTGCGGATCGCTTCTGCCAGTTCACCGCGCACGCGGACTTCAAATGTTGACCCCTGCACAGTGACTTGCGTCGCCGGTAACCCCCTGAAATGCGGGCCCGGCGTGTTGCAGGCCGCCAGCAAGAAAAACAGCGCTATGAGAATCCCAAAACGTATCATCGCATAACTAAAGCAAGGAATGCTTAACAACGCGTTACCGACTGCCCCGCTCAGGTCGCAAAACCGTTGCGGGCAGGATCAAGCGGTCATATAAGTTTACCAATGTTGAGGTACCCAATGCCCTTTCACCCCGTTTCCTCTGAAAAGCTTTCCAGCGCGGTCGTCCGGCAGATCGAACAGCTTGTGCTGCGCGGTATCTTGCGGGCAGGTGAGCGACTGCCATCCGAACGTGAACTGGCAGAACGCCTGCAGGTGTCCCGCCCCTCCTTGCGTGACGCCATTGCAACCTTGCAAGAAAAGGGGCTTCTGGCCGCCAAACCAGGCGCAGGCATCTACATCGCTGACGTTCTGGGCAGCGCCTTTTCCCCCGCGTTAATCGAACTTTTTGCCCGCCATGACGAGGCCGTCTTTGATTACCTCTCATTTAGGCGCGACATGGAAGGGCTGGCTGCGGAACGCGCCGCACAGCAGGGGTCGGATACCGACCTGGCCGTGGTGAACGCGGTCTTCCAGAAAATGGAATCCGCTCACGCCAAGAAGAACGCCGAAGAAGAGGCACAACTCGACGCGCAATTTCATATGGCCATCATCGAGGCCAGCCATAACGTTGTCATGCTGCACATGATGCGTTCAATGTATGAACTTTTGCGCGGTGGGGTGTTTTACAACAGGCAAGTCATGTTCAGCCAGCGCACCAGCCGCGGCGCCTTGCTGGAGCAGCACAAGGCGATCAACACCGCCTTGCAGGCCCGTGATCCTGCCGCCGCCCGCGCCGCCATCGAAAGGCATCTCGACTACGTCGAAAGCTGCCTGCGCGCTCAGATCAAAGCTGTGCGCAATGAGGCCATCGCGCGTCAACGGCTGGATCACGAAACCGGACAGTAAACAGCAAAAAGCCCCGAACCATCAGGCGGGGGCTTTTCTCATTCCAGTATGATCGGAGGTCAGTGCAGTTTTGCGCCGACCTGAGTGATGGCATCGTCAATCAGCGCATTGCCATCTGCCGCTGTCATCTGCTTTGCGATCACGTCGCGCGCCGCTGCAATGGCAATTGTAACCGCTTGATCACGAACCGCTTTCACGGCAGAGTTTTCGGCAGAGGCGATCTGATCCTGTGCGGCGGCCATGCGGCGCTCGACTGATTTCTCCAGATCCATCCGGGCTTGCTCGCCCGCTGCGGCGGCTTCTTCTTTTGCTGCGGCAACAATCCGGTCAGCCTGCTCTTGGACTTCTTTTTGCTTACGCTCATAGCTGGCCAAAAGCGTCTGTGCCTCTTCGCGCAAACGACGGGCTTCATCAAGCTCGGACTTAATATCGTCCGCGCGCTTGTCCAACATACCGCTCAAAAGGCTCGGCACTTTGAAATAGAACAGAATACCGATGAACAGCAGGAACGCCAGCAACACGACAAAGTCGGTGTTGCCCAGCGAAAAAAACGGGCCTTTGGCGGCCAGTGCTGGCGTCGCGAAGGTGGTCGCACCCAGCAGGGCTGTCAGGGTCAAACGCATGGCTTATCCTTTCATCCGTGCTGTGATGGCGGCGGTTACGGTCTTTGCGTCCGCTTTGCCTCCCATCGCTGTGATGATCTCTTTGGCCGTGTCCTTGGCCACGATCTTCACGTTCTCCAGCGAACTGGCGCGAATTTCTTCGATGGCTTTTGCAGATTCTGCCGACTTCTTGGCAATCTCAGCATCGGCCTTTTCAATGGCTACGTCGAGGTCTGCTTTGATCTCGGCTTTGGCGTTGGCCACGATGATGCCAGCCTCTGCACGCGCATCAATCAGCGCCTTGTCGTATGCTTGTTCAGCCGCGAGCGCCTTGGATTTGAGGTCTTCGGCTGCGGCAATGTCGTTGGTGATCGTGCCAGAACGCTCTGCCAAAACCGCACCAATGCGGGGCAACGCGACCCGTGACAGGATCAGATAAATCGCAATAAGCGCCAGTACGAGCCAGAAAATCTGGTTGCTCCAGGTGGAGAAATCCAGCTGTGGCATGCCCGGTGCAGAAACCGCTTCAGCGCTATTTGTTTCAGTTGCCATCTTGGCTTCTCCTTCGGAAACTTGGACCTACATGCGGACGGATGTTACCATCCGTCCGCTCGTAAGGATGTCATTAACCTAAGGTCTTAAACAGCGAACATCAGCAGCAGAGCGACGAGGAACGCGAAGATCCCCAGAGCTTCTGCAAACGCGATGCCGATGAAAAGTGTTGCTGTCTGCGAAGCAGCAGCGGATGGGTTGCGCAATGCGCCGGCCAGATAGTTGCCTGCAACGTTACCAACACCGATTGCGGCTGCGCCGGAACCAATTGCTGCCAAGCCTGCGCCGATGTGTGCGAGTTCGCCTTCCATGTGAATTCTCCTTACGATTGGAAGTTGAGAGTAGGGTGCGCATTCATTGTGCACCGGTATTGTAGGGAGCGCATTTACTGCGCACCTTTCGTTAGTGTGACGGGTGAAGCGCGTCTTTGAGATATACGCACGTCAGAATGGTAAATACGTAGGCCTGGATGAAGGACACAAGGACCTCCAAACCGTACATTGCGGTAATGCCAAGTATGGCGACCGGCGAAACCAGCGTGATCGCGGCAAAGCCTGCAAACACTTTGATAACCGCGTGGCCGGCCATAACGTTGCCCGCCAAACGAATGGAGTGGCTGACGGGGCGCACGAAATAGCTGATCAATTCGATAATCGCGAGCACTGGACGCAATGCCAATGGTGCAGACGCTACCCAGAACAGGCCCAGAAATGCAGCGCCGTTCTTGACGAAACCCAATATTGTGACGGTCAGGAACACTGCCATCGCCAACACAACTGTCACAGCAAAGTGCGATGTCGGTGTGAATGCCGTCGGGATCAGGCCAAGGAAGTTACAAGAAACGATGAACATGAACAGCGTCATAATGTAGGGGAAATACTTGACCCCTTCTTTGCCGCAGATGTCTTCGACCATCTTGTACACGAAACTATAGGCCAATTCTGCAACCGACTGCATGCGGGACGGCACAACCGCGCGCTTGGAACTGGCGACAACCAGCAAAAGGAACGACAGGATAACCGCAAAGAACATCCAGACTGTTGCGTTGGTTACTGTGTACCACGCCACGCCACCGTCGCCAAAGAACGGCTTGATGATGAACTGGTCCATCGGGTGAAAGACGAGACCGCCTTCTTCGCCTGCTGCTTCTGTCGCCATTTCAGGCTCCTTCGTCTTTGCCGCCCGATTGGGGCGAATTGCGTTCGGCCTCTTCGGCCAACTTCTTTTCCTGTATCTCGTTTGCAGAGCGGAGCATCGTTTTGATCCCCGCCGCGAGACCCAGCATGACAAACAGCACCATAAAGATAGGCAACGTGCCAAACAGCACATCAAGCCCGTATCCGATGCCGAAACCGATCCCAAGACCGGCAACGAGTTCGATCACCATCCGCCATGCAAGCTGCGCCTGCGAATAATGCTCATCTGCGCGGGGCTTTGGCGCGTTGCGCTTTTTGACAGCGTCGATCTTGGCCTCAAGCTGCTTTAGCTGCTGCTGTTGGTCGGGATCGCTCACGCTTCTGCCCCATGCATTTCTTGACGGTGAAGTACTGGGCAGGGGGGCAAGAGTCAACAACAACGATCATTCGATTAAGATACTGATTACAAACTATAAATATTAGGTCAAGGTGGACTTCTGCACTCAATTGGGGCGCTTTGCCGCGTCCGCACTATCGAAAGCAATATTCAACCCGTTGGTTGAGTGTAGCTCAGCCTTGCTGCCGCCAAACGGTTGTTTCTGCGATCAGCCAGTCACGAAACACCCGCACGGCCTTGCGGCGAAGCACACTTTCACCGTGTAGCACATGATACCCGCCTTCGCGAAAACCGATATCCGAAAGCTGCACCAGCCGCCCCCCGGCGACCTCACCCGTCACCACCTCTTGGGACACCAGCAATACACCCTGCCCTGCCACGGCCGCCTCTACCGCCAGAACCGAACTCATCCGCCATGCCAATTGCGGCACCTCATCAGGCGCGACACCGCCAGCAAGCGAGAACCACAAATCCCACGTGCCCCCGGTACGATCCTTCAACAGCGGATAGTCCAGCAAATCACGCGGCGACCGCAACGGCGCATTCATCAGATCGGGAGACGCAAAAGGATAAAGCGGTGCGTCGCTGAGCAACTCGGACCCCGCATACCGCCCACCGGGCCGGACAAACCGAATGGCAAGGTCCGCTTCATACCGCGCAACATCTGCCAGATGCCGCGAAGCTTCCAACCTGATTTCAACATCGGGGTGCGCGGCCTGAAATGCGCCCAGTCGCGGCACCAGCCATTTGGTCGCAAACAAGGTTTCGGAATTCACCGTCACGGTCCCTTGGGGCGTTTCTGCCAAACCTTCGGTGGCATAGGCAATCGCATCCAAAGCGGGCGAAACCTGCGCCAGATAGGCCGCCCCATCCCGCGACAATTGTAATCCACGCGGCAAGTCGCGGAACAATTGCACCCCCAACCGGTCCTCAAGTCCGCGCACATGGCGGCTGATGGACGAATGGCTCACACCCAATTCATCCGCCGCGCGCGAAAAGCTCTGATGCCTGCCAGCCGCTTCAAACGCACGCAGCGCATTTAGGGGAGGGAGTTTACGGACCATAATTTATGTGCGTTTTTTGCACACATAATGTCAAGCAATTGACTTTGCAATGCAGCTCCCTGCCACCCATAACTGGATTAAATATGCAGCCAAGGTAGATCCAATGTCTCTCATGAGAAGAAGCATGCATTCGCATGACCGGAAGACTTGTGCAAAAAAGCCAACCATACGTGGGCTGCTTCAGTTGATGCGCAATTGGATCAGGCCCCCCAAACATCCACACATCCGCGACATTAATGCCCGGCGCGCACGTGATATTGGCCTGTCAGAGGCCGATATGGCGCAGCACTGGCATCGCTACCCGTCACAACACACCCATCATCCGCGCGGTTGATCCACTTCCCCTGACCGCGCCGCCGCAGTAAGCAGGGCATATGACGAAAAACATTGATCATGTGTTTGCCGCCCTCGCGGACCCGACGCGGCGCGCCATTCTGGCGATGTTGCTGGAGGATGATATGGCCGTGACAGACGTGGCGGAACCTTTTGCGATGTCATTGGCAGCCATTTCCAAGCACCTTACCGTGTTGACCAACGCAGGCCTGATTTCACAGGAAAAGCGAGGGCGCGTGAAGTGGTGCAAGCTGGAACCCGACGCGATGCGCGGTGCCTCCATCTGGATGCAGGGGTTCGGGCAGTTCGAGGCGATCAATCTGGATGCGTTTGAGCGGTTCCTCGCACGCGAGTTGCCGCAAACGGATCACGACGACATCTGAAAAATCAGATGCGTCAGATTGTTACAGTACGAAACGCAGGATGGCTAAAACGATGACAGCCAAACCGGCAAGATAAATAATGTTGCGCATGCTAAGTCCTTTCATACTGCAAGCAGCCTACCCCGCCCCCGCACATTAGGCTGTTCTTTTTTGAACTTTCCTCTCCGCATCGTCCCTTAGCAGCAAAAACAGCGCCAGCATGGTCAGCGCCACACCCCCCAGAATAATCCCCGCAGGCACGCCATTGCCCAGCGCAATTTCCCAGATGATTACCCAACTGGGTGTAAGATAGGTATAGGCCATCACCTTGGCTGACGGCAGGCGCAGCGTCGCAAACTGAAGCAGGATCACCGTGACCGCCGTGGCAAAAAACGCAGTATAAAAGAGCGTCACCCAGACCCGTGTTGGCAAAGCCGCCAAATCGACCTGCCGCAGCGCGGGCCACGCATAGATGCCCAGCAATATGCCCCCCGCGACCACAGTGCCAAAGGTGAATGTCACCGCACTTTCGCCTCGGTTCAACCGCCGCACCATCGGCGTATAGATGGCGTGGCTGATGCAACCGATGAAATAGATAGCCTCTCCGCGCCCCACATCAAACGCTAGTGCGGCACCCGGATCACCGCGAAAGATCACCCAAAGTGCGCCGATCCCGCCGATCGCCAACGCCAGCGCCATGCGCCCCGTCAGAACCTGTCGCAGCAACAGATAGGCAAACCCTGCCGCCATCAACGGCACCAGCGTAAACACCGCCGCCGCACTGACCGGCGGCGCGGTGCGCAACCCCTCAAACATCAGCACGAAATAAAGACCAAAAAGCCCGCCCAGCACCCCGTACCGCCAAGGTGCCACAAAGTTGGCAGGCGCCAGTGCGCCCCGCTGCCATGCCAACACCCCGACAAAGACCGCAGCCAGCCAGAACCGCATCGCGGTAAATGCGTCAGGCGCGATGTCATTGGCCATCATACCACCCAGCGAGAACGACCCCGCCACCAAGGCCGAGAACGCCAGCATCGCAAGATGTCCTTGGGCTTGGGGGGTCACAACAAACCTTCGCGGGCTTTCGCCTTGATAAAGCTGAGCAGGGTTTGAACCTTGATCGTGCGGTGCAGATCGACATGCGTAATCAACCACAAGGGCGATTGCCATTCGGGGCGGGGCGCGTGAACCTCGACCAGATCGGGGTGCAACCGCGCCAGGTTTTGCGCCATAAATCCAATGCCAGCCCCCGACAGAACTGCCGCTGCCGCCGCATTACTGTCAGAGCAGCGGAACCGAACCGCGCGTTCAGGTACGTTTTCCCGCATCCAACTGTAAAATGGCGCACGGCTTTCGGGGTCATCCGTTCCAATAAAGCGGTGGGAACCATACTCGCCCGGCCCCTCGGGCACACCGTGCTCATCCGCATAAGCGCAGCTTGCGTAGGCCCCGACGGGCAAATCAATCAGATGCTGAACGACATTATCGGGCTGGTCTGGCGGCGCGCCAGCACGGATCGCGACATGTGCTTCGCCGTACTCCAACCGAAACAGACGCTCTCCCGTCAGAAAATGGACGTTCAGATCAGGATATTCGCGCTGAAACGCGGCCAACAGCGGCACTAACTGCCCCGACATAGAGGCCAGCGATGTCACCACCAGATCCCCCGATACATCTGCGCCGCGCCCCTTGATACGGCCTGCCAATTGGTTGAACTGGTCATCGGTCGCCTGCGCCACCCGCAACAAATCCGCGCCCGCCTCGGTCGCTGTGTAGCCGCGCGCGTGACGCTGGAACAATTTGACCCCCAACCGTCCCTCCAGCGCATCAATATGACGGATCACGGTCGCGTGGTGTACGCCCAGCGCATCGGCAGCACCGCTGACAGTGCCCAGCCGTGCAACATGATAGGCTGTCTTGATCTCGTCCCAGTTATCCATGAGTGCCCTTTGTGCGCTTGCGAACAGTTGTGCCATATTTTTCGGCTTTGGTTCGTTAATGCAAGGTATATATTGGCCCGCACGCCACACATAACGGCTTGGCCTACTGGGCCCCTTTGTCCATGATCGCCCCATGAAACCGATGGTAGGACACATGAAAACACTTGAGCGCAGCCCGACACGGCTGCGTCTGGTGCATTTCAGCTGGTATTTTGGCGCAATCGCCGCTGCCTGTGGCGCGCTGTGTCTTTATCTCGGTCTCTCGCTCTGGTCCGAGGTCGACATGCGCGGTGCGCTCGTCTTCATCGGTCCGGTCGGTGCTGCGTCGCTGATCCTTGGCAGTGTTGCAATGCGCAAGGTCACAGTGACCTTGGACAAGGTGGCGGGCATCGTGCACGTCCGCAATGTCACCATATTTGGCACCCGCGTCCGTTCCGCCCCGCTGTCCGCCTTGAAACAAGCGCACATGCAAACATCCAACACGGGCAATCTGTCCTTGCGCCGATTGGTTTTCCTGTTTCACGACCGCGAGGGGTGGGTGGTGACGCGCATGTACACCTCTGACGAGGGCGCGGCACAGACGTTGACCCAGATCAACAACTGGATACATCTGCATCTGCCAGTTCGCCAAGAGGCCTATGAAGATCATCCGCAAAACTCCTGAACAACTAGAACTTGAGAACACCCGTATAGCTGGCCGCTTTCCTATCTACCTCTGCCTTGGCCTTCTGTGCCGCTGCTTGGCTTGACTCGCGCCCGCCCACGCCGTAAATGCCGCCGTAATCCCGGAAGCAAAGCCTTCCGGTCCCATTGCCATGTGGCAGGGATCGCCCTCAGTCAGCGCGTTGCGCCCACTGGGGCGTTTGTGCATTTTCGCAGGCGTTCCTACATAGGAACCAACCCGCAACCGACAGAGAGGGGCATCCGCCCATGTTTGAGAACCTCAGCGAACGCCTTGGCAGCGTCTTTGACCGTCTGACGAAACAAGGTGCGCTGTCCGAAGAGGACGTTAAAACCGCCCTGCGCGAGGTGCGCATCGCACTGCTTGAGGCTGACGTGTCGCTGCCCGTTGCGCGCGATTTCGTCAAAGTCGTGCAGGAAAAGGCCACTGGCCAAGCGGTCACCAAATCCATCACGCCGGGCCAGCAGGTCGTCAAGATCGTCCACGACGCATTGATCGACGTCCTCAAGGGCGAAGGCGAGCCGGGCGCACTGAAAATTGACAACCCACCTGCCCCGATCCTGATGGTTGGCTTGCAAGGTGGTGGTAAGACCACAACGACTGCCAAGCTGGCAAAACGCCTTAAGGAACGCGAAGGCAAGCGCGTGTTGATGGCATCGCTCGACGTGAACCGCCCTGCCGCGATGGAACAACTCGCTATCCTTGGTCTGCAAATCGGCGTCGATACATTGCCCATCGTCAAGGGCGAAGACCCCGTAGCGATTACCAAGCGCGCCAAGACCCAAGCGGCTTTGGGCGGCTATGACGTCTATATGCTGGACACCGCCGGTCGCCTCTCCATCGACGAAGAGTTGATGAAGCAGGTAGAGGCCGTACGCGATGTCGTCACACCGCGCGAAACGCTGCTGGTGGTCGATGGTTTGACCGGTCAGGACGCGGTCCACACAGCCGAGAACTTTGACGAGCGGATCGGCATCACTGGCGTGGTTCTGACCCGTATGGACGGCGACGGGCGCGGCGGTGCGGCGCTGTCGATGCGCGCCGTTACTGGCAAGCCGATCAAATTCGTCGGCCTTGGCGAAAAGATGGACGCGCTCGAGACGTTCGAGCCGGAGCGCGTTGCGGGCCGTATCCTTGGCATGGGCGACATCGTCGCGCTGGTCGAAAAGGCCCAGGAAACCATCGAGGCCGAACAGGCCGAAAAGATGATGCGCCGCATGATCAAGGGTCAGTTCAACATGAACGACCTGAAATCCCAGCTTGAGCAGATGATCAAAATGGGCGGCATGCAAGGCATGATGGGCATGATGCCCGGCATGGGTAAGATGGCCAAACAGGTTGAGGACGCTGGTCTGGACGACAAAGTTCTCAAGCGTCAAATCGCGCTGATCCAGTCCATGACCAAGAAAGAACGCGCCAACCCCGCGCTTCTGCAAGCGTCGCGCAAAAAGCGCATTGCACGCGGTGCCGGCATGGAGGTTTCCGACCTCAACAAGCTGATGAAAATGCACCGCCAGATGTCCGACATGATGAAGAAGATGGGCAAAATGGGTAAGGGCGGCATGCTCAAGCAAGCCATGAAGGGCATGATGGGCGGCAAAGGCGGCATGGATCCTGCGGCGATGGCCCAAGGCATGGACCCCAAGGCATTGGAGGCTGCGGCCAAGGCCATGGGCGGCAAGATGCCCGGCATGGGTGGCGGCATGGGCCTGCCATCCGGTTTGTCAGGGTTTGGTAAAAAGAAGTGACATCCCCCCTCGCATATCCTGTGAGCCTGTCTGTGGACGGTCTGACCCTGCGCCCGCCCGCGCCGCAGGATCTAATGCATTACGTAGATTTCTACGCGGTCAGTGATGTGCAGGTCGGCGGTTATCGCGGGGGCCGCAGCGCTGACGAAGTGGCAGACATCCTGCACCGCGACATCGCCCATTGGCAGGACAAACTCTTTGGCATGTTCCTCGTCTTTGACGGAAACGCATTCATGGGTGGCACCGGTCTTGCCCACCCTGATGATTGGCCTTGCCACGAATTGACATGGTGGCTGATGCCCGCATCCCGTGGCAAAGGGATTGCAACCCGTGCAAGCCGCGCGGTGATCGACTGGGCCTACGATGTGCTTGGCTGGAACCGCGTGGAAACGCATATGCGCGACGAAAACGCGCCTGCCCGTCGGCTGGCTCAACGCCTTGGTGGTCAGATCGACCGCCGCCAAAAATTTCCCGATGGGGTTACCCGCGACGTGTTCCTTTTGCCGCGGGCTGCGTCATGAATACGACAGTGATCATCCCCACAATCGAGACCGAAAACCTACGCCTGCGCGCACCTGCATGGTCGGATTTCGACGCTTTCGCCGCCTTCCGCATGAGCCCACGCACAGAATATCTGGGCGGTCCCTGCACCCGCACACAAGCCTTCGACAAACTGGGCGAGATCATCGGCCATTGGCACTTGCGCGGCTATGGCCGCTGGATCGTTGCTGACAAGGCAACCAATGCGCCACTTGGCGTGGCAGGCCTGTTCTTTCCCGACGACTGGCCAGAGCCGGAAATCGCATGGTCCGTTTTTGAAGGTGCCGAAGGACGCGGCGTTGCCCATGAAGCAGCGCTTGCGTCGCGCGACTACGCTTACACAACACTCGGCTGGAAAACCGCCGTGAGCTGCGTCACGCCGGGCAACGCCCGCTCTGTCGCCCTTGCCCAGCGCATGGGCTGCACCCGCGAGGATGACTTTACCACCCGCGACAGCATGACCCTTGAGGTCTACCGCCACCCGAAGGAGGCCGCATGACCGATACCGTTAAACTCGCCGCCGAAGTGCTCAAAGAGCACCGCGCCTCAATCGACCGGCTGGACGCGATCCTTGTGTATACGCTGGGCGAGCGGTTCAAACACACACAGGCTGTGGGGAAACTCAAAGCCGAACACGACCTTCCCCCGTCCGATCCGAACCGCGAAGCCGGTCAGATCGCACGGCTCGAAGATTTGGCGAAAGAGGCTGACCTCGATCCCGAATTCGCCAAGAAGTTTCTCAACTTCATCATCGCTGAAGTCATTCAGCATCACAAAAAACACCAATCTTAGGGTGCGCATTTACGGCGCACCACTCAACAAAACCTAAAGGACTAAACACCATGGCTATGAAAATTCGTCTCGCCCGCGGCGGCTCAAAAAAGCGCCCCTTCTACCGTATCGTTGCAGCGGACAGCCGTATGCCACGTGATGGCCGTTTCATCGAAAAGCTGGGCACCTATAACCCGCTGCTCGCCAAAGACAGCGAAGACCGCGTGAACATGGACATCGAGAAGATCAAAGAGTGGATGGAAAAGGGCGCACAGCCAACAGACCGCGTACGTCGCATGTTGGAAGCCGCAGGCGCATTGCCAAAGACTGAGCGCAACAACCCAAAGCGGGCCGTCCCCGGCAAGAAGGCGCAAGAGCGCGCACAGGAAAAGGCCGACAAAGCCACTGCAGCAGCAGAAGCCGCAGCAGCACCAGCCGAGGCACCCGCAGAAGAAGCGGCAGCCGAATAAGCAAGCGAGCTGCCCGGTATGGATGAGTTTTCTGACGATTTCCGTGCCGGGCTGCACGACCTGATGCGATGGCGGCGCGATGTGCGCCACTTCTCTACAGATCCGGTGGACGAGGCATTGCTCAAGCAATGTCTCGACACCTTTTCCCTTGCCCCTTCTGTCGGCCTGTCCGAACCCTGGCGCATCCTGCGCGTCCGATCATCACAGTCCAAGGCTGCCGCGATCCGTAATTTTATGGAAACGAACGCAAAGGCGTTGGATGGCTACACCGGCGATCAGGCCAAACTTTATGCCTCGCTGAAACTGTCGGGCATGAATGATGCGCCCGAACATTTAGCTATCTATTGCGATGACAGCACCGACAAGGGCGCAGGGCTTGGCGCGGCCAGCATGCCGGAAATGCGCCGCTATTCCGTGGTGGGCGCCGTGACATTGATGTGGTTGACCGCACGCGCGCTTGGTTTAGGGGTCGGCTGGGTTTCAGTCCTTGACCCTAAGCGCCTCAATGCCGATCTTGAGATACCTGACGGGTGGACGCTGGTGGCTTATCTGTGCGTTGGATGGCCTGCAAAAAACACGCTGACGCCAGAACTGGAAACAAAAGGCTGGGAGGTTCGCGCCCCCGCCTTGCATATTGAAAGCCGCTGATGCTGCGTCTGATGATCCCGCTTGTGACACTTGTGATCGGCTTTGGGCTTGGCATCTGGTACGATCGCCATCAAATGCGTGTTGAATGCGCGCGTGGCGAAGGTGAATGGACCGGGACCATCTGCGTCAATTCAGAACTTCTGCAATAGGACCGCCTTCATGTTCAAACTGCTCCGCTTCATCTTTGTGCTGACCATCGGCGTTTATCTTGGGTTTCAGATCAGCATGTGGTCGATGGGCTCAAACTGCGTGGCCAGTGGCGGCACATGGAGCGGCGCGTTCTGCGTTAGCCCGGAGGCACAATAATGAGCGATCTGATCGAAGTTGGCGTCATTGCGGGCGCTTATGGCGTGCGGGGCGAAGTCCGCGTGAAGAGCTTTTGTGCCGTGCCCGAAGATATCGAGAACTATACCCCGCTTTGGACGGCTGACCGCGCGCGTGAGGTCAAACTGGCCATCCTGCGCCCCATCAAAAACGGCTTTGCGGCGCGCATTCCCGAGGTTACCAACAAAGAAGAAGCCGACGCGTTGCGCGGCACCTCGCTGTTTGCAGAGCGCGATCATCTGCCGTCCTTGCCGGATGATGAATTCTACTACACCGACCTGATGGGGATGGACGTGTACGACACCGGTGGTGTTCTGCTGGGCACCGTCAAGAACGTCGCGAACAACGGGGCTGACGACCTGTTGGAACTGCAATTGGCGGGATCTTCCGCCACCACATTCCTGCCCTTCACCAAGGCCGCGGTGCCCACCGTCGATCTGGCAGCGCGGCGGATCGTGGCGGACCCGCCGCTGGGTATTCTGCCGGAAAAAGAAACCCCCTGATGCCACGCCGCGTCATCATCCATGCCAGTTTCCACAAAACCGGCACCTCGACCATTCAGGCGACATTGCGTGAGAACCGCGTCGCAATGAAGCGGCACGTGGCACTGCGGATGCGGTGGCATATGAAAGACCTTGTCGCCGCCACGCGCGGTTATTCGACATGGCGCGATCCGCTGACGATGATCAAGGTTCAGCACCGTTTTGGCGTGATGTTGAACGAACTGCCGGGAATGCCACGCCGGACGCTGATCATCTCGTCCGAAGAACTGGCAGGCCATTTGCCCGGCCGCGACGACATTACCGATTATTCTGCTGCACCCGTTCTGCTCTATGCCTTCTGGGAAATCGCAAAAGAACGCTTTCCTTCGGCTGAAATCTGCATCTATCTGTCGACCCGTGCGCCGGAACCCTGGTTGAAATCTGCGCACTGGGAACACGTCAAAGCGTCCAACATGACCCTTGATTTTGACGCCTTCGCCGCCAAATATGCGCGCGCTGCGGACCTTGATGCGATGGTCGCAGACATCGCCAGCCGCGTTCCCGTAAAAGTGTATCACAAGCGCCTCGAAGACTGCGCAGACCTGCCCCTCGGCCCGGCCGCCCCCCTATTGAGCCTATGCGATCTACCCGAAGATGTCATGGCGTACCTGACCCCCGCCGCACCGGCCAACCAACGGTTCGGTGACGATGTGCTGGAGGCGCTTTTGCAGATCAACCGCAACGTTCACGGGTCAGACGCGCGCAAAGCGGCCAAACAGATCATTCTTGAAGAGGCGAAACGCGCATGAAAACCCCGCGCTCTCATGGACGCCAATCCATCCGCCCAACGCTGAAACCGCGCGCCTTGATGGAAGATGCGCCCAGCTACGCGGATGTCTGGCAGGCGCGTGTCGTGACCCTGTTCCCGGACCTCTTTCCCGGCGTCTTGGGCGCAAGCCTGACCGGCAAAGCCCTGCATGACGGGCTGTGGCAATTGCACACGCATGACTTGCGATCTTTTGGCATCGGAAAGCACCGCAATGTGGATGACACACCTGCGGGCGGGGGTGCCGGTATGGTCATGCGCGCCGATGTCGTCGGACCCGCGATCGAAGATGCACAGGCCCATGCGCGCGGGCGTTGGCCGATCCTTTACATGTCCCCGCGGGGGCGACGTTTTGATCAGGCCATGGCCCGTGATTTGGCTGATTGCGCAGGCGTAACCATGCTGTGTGGCCGGTTTGAAGGTGTCGATGAGCGTGTGATCGAACACTACGGTATCACGGAAGTGTCGCTTGGTGATTTTGTCATGACCGGTGGCGAATTGGCCGCGCAGGCGATGATCGACGCGACCGTGCGCCTGTTACCGGGGGTGTTGGGCAATGCTGACAGCACGGTCGAGGAAAGCCATTCCAACGGCCTGCTGGAGCACCCGCAATACACCCGCCCGGCGATCTGGGAAGGGCGGGAAATCCCGCCCGTTCTCATGTCGGGAAATCATGCTGAGGTCGCCAAATGGCGCGCCGCACAATCGCGTGACTTAACCCGTGCGCGGCGGCCCGATCTGTTGGTATCAAAGGACGGCGCGTCCTAGCCGCCGCCCTTCCGAAAGCTTCAGACTGAAACGGCTTTCTCCTTAACGTAGGCGTAAATCTCGTCTTTCAGCGCAAGACGCTGCTTGCGCATATCTATGAGATGAGCGTCGCTTGTCGGCTCCACATCCGTCTCTGCCCGGTGGATGGCGCGGTTCGTGGTGTGGTAGTCTTCCGACAGCTTGGCAAAGTGGTTGTCCGCCAGACGCAGCGCGGCCATCTGTTCAACCAGTTCGGGGAATTCCTCGGTCAGTTCGTGCGGTGTATGTGACATGGTGTCGTCCTTCTTTTGTTGGTTTAGGATTCGGAAAAGTCAGGATTTGCGGTTTTCCGGATGCAGGGAAGACGCAAGGATGTGATCGCTTTTGTTCAGCACCGCCTCTGCCTGATGAAAGATCAGCGGGTCGGGCGGTGTGGCCACGGCGGTGTCCTTGTCCGGATACTCAAGCTGGGACAGAAAATGCCGCATGCAGGTCAGGCGCGCGCGCTTTTTGTCGTTTGAGCGGATGACGGTCCAAGGCGCATCTGCCGTGTCGGTGTAAAAGAACATCGCCTCCTTTGCCTCGGTGTAATCGTCCCATTTATCCAGTGATGCGCGGTCAATCGGGGACAGCTTCCAGCGTTTCAAAGGGTCGGTTTCGCGACTGGCAAAGCGGGCTTTCTGTTCGTCCTGCGTAACCGAAAACCAATATTTGAACAGCTTGATGCCGGATCGGACCAACATGCGTTCAAATTCCGGCGTCTGGCGCATGAATTCGAGGTATTCGGTCGGCGCGCAGAAATTCATCACCCGTTCAACGCCCGCTCGATTGTACCACGAACGGTCATAAAGCACGATCTCGCCCGCCGTCGGGAGGTGTTTGATATAGCGTTGGAAATACCACTGGCCGCGCTCTTCGTCGGTTGGCTTGTTCAGCGCGACCACCCGCGCTTCGCGGGGGTTCAGATGTTCGGTGAACCGCTTGATCGTGCCGCCCTTGCCTGCAGCATCCCGGCCCTCGAACAGCAGCACAAACTTCTGGCCGGTCTCCTGCACCCAGTGCTGTACCTTCAGCAGTTCGACCTGAAGTGCAGCCTTTTCTGCCTCATATGTGCGGCGGTCCAGTTTCTTGGCATAGGGATACGTGCCCTGCTCGAACCCGAGAATCGTATCCGTCTGGCCATCGGGTACTTCTGCCCCGGTCATATTCGTTTTTGCAGCCATGCTGTTCCCCCTCCGCTTCATTTTGTCTGGCGACCTGAACATAGGGTCGCACGGCCAACGCAGCCTTGACGTGGATCAAGAACACGCGGGAATTTGCTGGTTTTTTGGTCCCTTGATCCCGATGCGACCAGGCCCTATACCGCGCCTATCCGGAATCGCCTGACGCGGCTCCGGTGCTTTGCGTTATGCGCAGGGCGGACAAGGAAAGATGATGCTACCTCCGGTGGGCCACTGCGGTGCAGCCCGACAAACAGACCGAAGCTCTTGGATCGCGCAACAACATTCGTGGAACACCACGATCATCATAGGAGAAGCGTCAGATGAACCTGATCGCAGAGATTGAAGCGGAACAAATCGCCGCTCTGGGCAAAGAGATCCCGGATTTCCGTGCCGGCGATACGATCCGTGTCGGCTTTAAAGTGACCGAAGGTACACGTACCCGCGTCCAGAACTACGAAGGCGTTTGCATCGCGCGTAACAACGGCAAAGGTATTGCCGGTTCGTTCACCGTGCGTAAAATCAGCTTTGGCGAAGGTGTTGAGCGCGTATTCCCGCTGCACTCCACCAACATCGACAGCATCACCGTGGTCCGCCGTGGTCGTGTACGTCGTGCGAAACTGTATTACCTGCGCGACCGTCGCGGTAAATCCGCACGTATCGTCGAGAATTCCAACTATAAGCCGAAAAAAGCGTAAGGGGCCCGGACCAATGAAAGCCGAAACACATCCCGAATACCACGTGATCAACGTCAAAATGACTGACGGTACGGTCATCCAGATGAAATCAACCTGGGGCAAAGAAGGCGACCAGCTGTCGCTTGATATCGACCCATCCGTGCACCCGGCATGGAACGGCGGCACAAGCCGTTTGATGGATACCGGTGGCCGCGTATCCAAGTTCAAGAACAAGTATGCAGGCCTGTCCCTGTAATCAGCACACTGCTGATCGAAATGAAAAGGCGCGCCCGGACCGGCGCGCCTTTTTTGCATTCTGCGACGTGCTTATGCTGCCAACAGCCGCGCACTGTGTCGCTTGATGCTGGGCCGCGCGGCCTCACCATAGCTGTCGGGTGCATCAACCAATTCGGGGAACAATTCATAAATTTCGTTGCGCGCGGTTTCTTCCAGACCGGGCAGGGAAAAACTGCCGGGATGATAGCTTTCTGACCATACGCCAGAAGCCATCACAAGCTGATGCTCTTCGAGTAACAAATGATAATAGGTCACACTCTGCACAGGCGCGCGGGTGATGGTATCGTCGTTCACCAAAAAATCTGCTGCAACGATGATCTCTTCATCTCCGAAATAGATTGCAGCGCGGAAATCATCGACCAGCATCCGGTGCTGCGGGGACACGCGCAAAGCCGCATCATTACCGATGCTGCCGGGTGCAAATTCGACTGGCGCGTGTTCTGCCAATCCGCAGACGGTGCGCGATCCGACCCAGACCAAGGGTTGCGGGCCGTGATCGCGTGTCAGGATCAGATCACCGGGCTCAAGGCTTTCGATAGGGCGCGGGCCATAAGGTGTCTCGATCTGTGTGCCATCGGCAAAACAGATGATGTTCTCGATCTCCGAAAACACGACCGTGGTGCCGTCAAGCAGCGTTGCCGTGCCTGACATGCCGCCGGGCACTGAATCCTCGTCGATTATGTTAAGCGAGCCACCCAGCAATTGCCCGTTGAAATCCAGCGTGTCGCCAGTGGTTTCATCGCCTTCCCCGCCAATAATGGTGATCGTTCCACCACCAAGCTGTAGGGGATCAAACAAGAATGTATCATCGCCGTCACCACCCGATACCGTGTCCCACACACCTGCAAAAAAGGTATCGTTACCGGCGTCACCTGACAGGCTGTCCGCACCGCCATCGCCCGACAGCGTGTCATTGCCAGCGCCCCCGCTAACGGTGTCGTCATCATCACCGGCTGCGACCACGTCATTGCCATCGCCCGCATTAATGACATCCGCATCATCTCCCAACGGGATTGTGTCGAACTGAATGTCAGTGAAATAGACCGCTTGCGGTGTATTGCCGCCGTTGTCGTAGGTCACGACAATCTGAGACACAGGGCCAGCAATCTCGATCAATGCAGAGGCCTGTGGGCTGGTCGGACCAAAGTTGCTGAGCGCACCGGTGATCGTATTGCCAACGACCGTGTGGTTACTGCCTTCGGTGAAAACGATGCTGACTTCGTTACCAAAGGCATCAAACGCCTGAACCGTCACAATGTCCTGAAAGTTTGCTGTCGCGTTAACGAGGCCATCAATATCACTGATGCGGAACCGGACGTTTTCAACAGCGCTTTGGAAGCCGGAACCGCCGACGGCATTAAAGTCGAAGGTAACGGTCGTGTTGTCACTGCTGCCATCGGCCCAGAGATAGCCAGCCGATGACGTGCTGAACGTTTCACCTGGTGCGACGTATACACCGTTCAACCCACCGCCACTGTTCTCTGCCGAAAGTTCTTCGTTGGTTTGTACATCGGAATAACCGATAACGACCTCTATGCCGCCAGTGTCTTGCGTCGCGGGTCCGGTGCGCAAGTCTTGCTCATCGGCAAAACCGCTCCAGTTGAAATCCAACGCGACCGAGGCGGACGAATTGACGTTGTCGCCCCCGTCCACCACTTCATTGCCCGGATCGCCTGTATAGCTGCTGTTGATGACGTCATCGCCTGCCGTGCCATCAACCACACCGTCGCGCACCGCATAGTCCGCGTAGGAGAACGTCACATCGCCAGCACTGGCATCCGGCACAGTATCATAGCTGGTGGTTTCGTAACTGCGTCCGGGGATCAATTCGATCTCTGACAGAGTGTACCAACCCGTGTTCACGCCGGAATCGATCCTGAATGTAACAAGCTGGAAAGTTTTCCCCGTCACCTGATCAACAAGCGTCCACGCTTCCTCGGCGTAGACATCTGCGGTGCCGCCAGCGACCCCGCCCACAACGGTCGTCGCGGTCGCAGTCTCGCTTGCTGCGTCATCCAGCGTTTGACCGTCAATCCCTGTCTGGTTGTCAGTGATGATCGCGGTGCCAACAGCCGTTGCCGGACCTGAATATGTGGTGATCCCACCGATGACGTTGCTGATCACGCCAAGCGGGTCGAACTCATACAGATTTACGGTGTAGACGGGCATTTTACTGGTTCTCTGCGGTCTGGTTTTCTGGCACAGGCAGGGTTAATCGGATTATTTCCAATTTGAGGATAATCAAATTTAAAGGCGCCGATTGGCGCGCAATTTGTTCATTTCTGGGCACAATGCGGCAACATGAAGGCACAGGGGTGTCAGGCTCAAGAATAGAGACCGAAGGCTGATCAATTGCTGGTACATTGCAGTGATGGCTACACTTCCCAAACACGCAAACCCCACATATAGTGGCATCAACAATGCCCTGCACAAACGCAGGCGGTAAAGGGACAGCAGTATGGCGCATATCATCGTCGTCGGTAACGAAAAGGGCGGCGCGGGCAAATCCACCGTCTCCATGCATGTGGCGACAGCGCTTGCGCGGATGGGCAAAACGATCAGCGTGCTGGATCTGGATCTGCGCCAGCGCACTTTCGCCCGCTACATCGAGAACCGGCGCGCCTATAACGCAGAGGCTGATCTGACGCTGGCCTGCCCGGACATGTGTGAACTGCCGCAGGTCGAAGAAAGCGCATTGCGCCCCGGTGAAAACATGTATGACCACCGCCTGAGTGCCGCTGTGGCGTCGATGGAGCCTGACAACGAATTCATCCTGATCGACTGCCCCGGCTCGCACACGCGCCTTAGTCAGGTGGCGCATTCGCTTGCCGATACGCTGATCACGCCGCTGAACGACAGTTTCATCGACTTTGATCTGCTGGCCCATACCGACAGCACCGGAGACAAGATCACGGGGCCGTCGGTTTACTCAGAGATGGTCTGGAACGCCCGGCAGCTACGCGCCCAAGCGGGCCTTGCGCCGATTGACTGGATCGTTGTGCGCAACCGGATGGGTGCCCAGCGCATGGTCAACAAAGACAAGATGGAACGCGCGATTGCGAACCTGTCAAAACGCATCGGATTTCGGATTGCGCCGGGTTTTAATGAACGTGTGATTTTCCGGGAATTGTTTCCGCGTGGCCTGACGCTGCTTGATCTCAAGGACATCGGTGTCAAACAGCTCAACATCTCGAATGTGGCGGCGCGACAAGAACTGCGCGACTTGGTCAAAGCCTTGAAACTGCCGAATGTCTCGGTTGATTTCTAGGCGGCTTCATCTGGCATAGCTGCGCCGCAACAGCCAGATGTTCGATATGCACAAAGCACCGATTACAATACTGCCGCCCACCAGCGCATAGGAGCCGAGGTCTTCTCCAACTACGACCCACGCAAGGATTGGGGCCAGAACTGATTCAAGCAAGACCAGCAAACCCACCTCGGCTGAGGTGATATAACGTGGGCCAATCGCGATCAGAACGGAGCTGAACAGCACAAAGCCTGCATGGGCGGCCACCAACGGCACCTCTGATACCGGCATCGAAAACGGGGCCGCAAAGGGTGCAATCAAGAGCGCCGCGCCCACATATCCCATGGCCACCCCCGGAACCATAGAAACCGCCCGCATATGACGCGCGGCGGTTAGTGCTACCGCAAAAGAGGCCGATACCCCCAGGGCCAGCAGGTCACCTGCAATATGGGCGTTTGCCGTTTCACCCGACCCATAGGCAATGACAGCAAGGCCCGGCACCACGGCGACGATGGTCAACAACGTGCGCGGGCTGAACGGTTCCTTGAGAAACAACCGGCTAAAGATCGCCGCGAAAACGGGCAACGACGCAATGATAAAAACAACATTCGCCACCGAAGTCAGGCTCACTGCGAGGATAAACAGGACACCACTGCTGCCGACCCCGATCATATAGACCAGCCCATAGCGGCCCGTGCGCAGGACATCTGCAAAGGGTTTGATCCCTTTGGTCGCAAGGATCCACAGCAGGGTGATGCCGCCTGCAAGAAACAGACGCCAGAACGCGATTGCCAACGCATCGGCATCTATCAGTCTGACAAAAAGTGAATCCGGGACAACAAACAGCACGCCAAAGAACGTGATCAGCAGCCCCTTGGCTTGATCATTCATGTATTATCGGTGGGGCTATTTCAGGGACAAGTAAACCCCTGGAATGGTCTTCGCTGGCTCAAGTTTTCGCACTTATCCTCGGGTCAGTGTACGACCTATTGGATGTTGGCCTGACGCCATGAATAGCATTGATCTGCCGACCAAGATCACCCAGACTTGAGCCATGACACCGCTCGCGCTTTTCTTGGTTTCTCTCAACGTCGTTGTGTTCCTGATATGGAGCTTTCGGTGCTTTCGCATCTTGTTCAGGTTACACTGGCGTGCAGTTGCACGCATCGGGCGGCTCCCCGGACCGGTCGAGGCATTTTACGAAGTGCGCAACTGGCTGCGTGATCCATCGTTCGCACAAGAACGCCGGCTATTGCTGTGGACAACGGCGATGATGGCGGGGTTTGGCATGTTGACGTCGTTTGCGATTGCACCCCAATCCTAGGCCATCATCAATGCGTCTTGCGCCAGTTTTTGCAGCGCAATCCGCCAAGGGTTCAATTTCTCGTTCAATGTTGATAGGCACCAACGCAGGCCTCGCTATCGCGATTTGACGCTGCAGCGTCATTTTCCGTCGCAGAAGGAATATGAAGTCCACCTTAAATCCACCACTTTAAGGCTGCGAATACAGGCGAAAATGTGCAAAACTGGGACAATTTCCAAGTTCGGGGGTTGAGATTGACGCGTTAGGTCGCAATGTTGAGTAACACGACGCACCCGATTTGGGATGTGGAACAAAAGCAGGTCAACTGTATCACCGGCGCGCATCAATTCGCGCCACCCCGTAGCGGCAAAACTGCTGCTGCGAAACAGAGAGGAAGAACATGAATTTTTTGACACGTACCGGTAAGCCGCTCCCGCAGTCCATTCTGGATTCAGCGGAAGCCGCTAAAAAAGATCCCGTTAACCGCCGCGAGTTTCTGGCAATGGCCAGCGCCTTTGGCGCAACGACAGCAACCGCATATGCGATGATCGGTATGCCGACACCCGCCAAAGCAGCCGCACATTCCAAAGGCGGCACCGTTCGCATGCAGATGGAAGTCCGTGCGCTGAAAGACCCGCGTACCTATGACTGGTCACAGATCGCGAACTTTTCGCGCGGTTGGCTTGAGTATCTCGCCATCTGGGAAAACGACGGTACATTCACCCCTGCCCTGCTTGAGAGCTGGGAAATCAACGACAACGCTACAGAGTACACACTGAACGTGCGCAAAGGCGTCAAGTGGAACAATGGCGACGACTTTACTGCCGAAGACGTGGCGCGCAACATCGAGGGCTGGTGTGACAAGTCGCTTGAGGGCAACTCAATGGCCGGTCGTTTCGCGACCCTCATTGACGAAGCAACGGGCAAAGCCATCGAAGGTTCCATTCAGGTCGTCGACAGCCACACCGTGAAACTGATGCTGCCCGTCTCTGACATCACGCTGATCCCCGGCATGGCGGATTATCCTGCGGCGATCACGCACAGCTCTTTCGATGCTGAAAACATGATAGAAAACCCCATCGGCACCGGTGCCTATCTGCCAGAGTCGCTTGAGGTTGGCGTAAAGAGCGTGCTGGTGCTGAATCCTGACCACACATGGTGGGGCACAGAAGTCTACGGCGGGCCCTACATCGACCGTCTTGAGTACATCGACTACGGCACAGACCCATCCGCATGGATCGCCGCAGCCGAAGCTCAGGAAGTTGACGCGTTCTACTCAATGGAAGGCGAGTACATCGACATCATGTCCACGCTTGACGGCTGGGTCGAAAACTCCATCGCCACGGCGGCGACGATTGTTATCCGTCCAAACCAGTTGGCCGAAGTTGACGGCAAGATGCCTTATGCTGACAAACGCGTGCGTCAGGCCATCGGTATGGCTGTAGACAACGCTGTTCTGCTTGAGCTTGGCTATGCGGGCAAAGGTCTGGTTGCCGACAACCACCACGTTGGTCCGATGCACCCCGAGTTTGCGGAAATCCCGCCTCGCAAGGTTGATCCAGCTGCCGCAAAAGCACTGATGGCAGAGGCCGGCATGGCCGATTTCGAGCACGAGTTGTTCTCGATCGACGATGCGTGGCGCAAAGACACCACCGACGCGGTCGCAGCCCAGTTGCGCGATGCTGGTATTCCGGTGAAGCGGACAATCCTGCCCGGTTCAACGTTCTGGAACGACTGGACGAAGTACCCGTTCTCCTCCACGAACTGGAATGCCCGTCCATTGGGTGTCCAGATTTGGGCATTGGCGTACCGTTCAGGTGAAGCATGGAACGAGTTTGGCTGGTCCAACCCCGAGTTTGACGCGATCCTGACAGAAGCCTTGGCGACAGCTGACATCGAGAAACGTCGTGCGATCATGGCCAAAGGTCAGGCGATGATTCAGGACGAAGGCGTCACGATCCAGCCATACTGGCGTTCGCTTTATAACCACACCAAAGTAGGTCTGGTTGGCGCGGGCCACCACATCGGTTTCGAATACCATCCGGCACGGATGGCTTGGACCTCGTAATTCAGGTTCATTGAAACAGCAAAAGGGCCGCGTTTATCGCGGCCCTTTTTGTTTGAGCGCCCCGAAAACAACAGGGCGAATTAGACAGTGCGCAGATCGTTCATGCGCACGCCGGGGAAATGAAAAGCCTCTGTCAGCAACTGCTCCGCATCATATTCCGATATCCCGCTGCTACGCATTTGAAACAGGATTTCACCCAGCGCATCCAATACCTTTGTGACCAGCGCGTCATCGTGAACTTCGACACGCTCAACTCTCGCAAACCATGCCTCTTCGCGGATCAGATCTTCGATCAACGGATCAATGACCGCGCCGCCGCGTCCAGGGTAGCGGTAAAACCCGACACCGCCCTTTTTACCCATGCGCCCCTCAGCCACCATGCGCGACAGGACTGGTGTAACGGGTGACCCCTGACGTTGGCGAACAACATCCAGCCCAACCAGATCCTGTGCCTCACACGGACCCATTACGAACCCCCACGCCACTAGCGCCTCATCCAGTTCCCAAGGGTTTGTGTGGTGGAAAAGAAGGATCTCGACCTCGCGCCAGAACGCATCCTGCAAGGACGCAACCAAAGCGTCATCTGTCATTTCGGACCATCTAGAAATCCACGATTGGCAATCACTGCCAGCAAGTCATTCAAGGATGAACTCTCGGTCCGGTTCGATGTGTTCACTTCGGCCTCTGCCTGCTGGTACAGGTTCTCTCGGGTGGACAGCAGGGATTTTAGCTGTGTCATCGCCTGTGGATTGCCCTCCATAGGTCGCAGATCGCCCTGCGCACGCACGCGCTGCATGTGCTCTGCCGGACTAGTCCTGATCCAGACTGTGTGGAACCGCGCCAAGAGACGGGCATAGGTCGGCGGTTCCGCCACAAGGCCGCCCGCCACGGCAAGAATCACGCGGTTGTGCTGTGCGCTCACGCGCTCCAGTGCTTCGGCCTCCAGCTTACGATAACCTGCGTCCCCGTAGAACGCCATCACCTCCGCCAGCGGCATACCTGCGGCACGTTCAACTTCGTCCTTCAACTCGACAAACGGGATATTGATCGCAGCCCCGGCCATGCGGCCCAATGTCGATTTCCCGGCCCCACGCAGACCCACCAGACAGATACGCCCCGCACGCAGGGCATCGGGGTTTTGCGGACCCAACAGATCAATCACCTGCTGCTGCAGATGCGAGGGCGCCGCCGCATAAAGCGCTGCCACGCGCTGTGCATCTTGATCAGGCGTCACAGCCTCTGCCAGCAGCGCATCTATCTTGACACCCAAGGCTGACGCAACACGGTGCAGCAGTCGCACAGAGATGTTGCCATCCCCCGCCTCAAGCTGCGCCAGATAGCGCGGTGACACACCCGATTTTTCCGACAGAATCCTGCGTGGATAGCCGCGCAATTTACGCACTTCGGCCACGCGCACGGCAAGCCGCGCAATCAGGTGCTGCGCGTCATCACTATGGTTCGGCTGCGGGTCAGGCATGACGTTCATCTTGGCGGGCACCTATGGCAACGGTTTTACATTAAGCGTCGTCAGCCTAAGCTAATCTGCGCTTCGATGATGTCACGTAATTCTTCAGGCACCTGCTGGCTTTTGAATTGGTCGGCTATCATAAAGACGCAGGTGAACATCCCAGAAAAGCACAACTTGTCGTTTTGGCGCCCCTCCACTTTGAAGGTGATTGATTTGTTGCCAAGTTTGATCGGCGCGGTCGCACAAAGGAGCTTGTGTCGCGGCGTAACGGGGCTCACGAAATCCATTTCAAGACGCACAAATGGCGTGCCGATGTTGCGATCTACCTCAAGCTGGAACCAGCCATCACCGTCGAAATGCGCCTCCCACCATGCATTGATGGCGTCCAGCGCGAAATAGGGCAGCCGTGCGGTATAGGCGATGCGCGCCGGGTCGCAATCGCCCCACGTCACATTAATTGTATGCACAAAACGGTCAGCCATCAGCTAGTAGGTCTCGACGTGATAACGGCCGTCTTCGCGCATTGTATCGCGCAGCGCTGTCCATTGCTGTCCAGTGCTTTCGGCAATGGTGGTCATGGCCTTTTCAACGCCTTCTTCCATGCCGCGCAGACCGCAGATGTAGATATGCAATTTGGGGTCCTGCAATAGGTTCGCCACCTCATCCGCTTCCGCGACCATACGGTCCTGTACGTATTCCTTTTCAACGCCCTCTTGACGGCTAAAAACCAAATGCTGCTTCAACAGGCTTTCAGGCACCTTTTTGAGGGGTCCGAAATACGGCAGGCTGCCCGGTGCGCGCGCACCAAAGAACATGGTCATGCCGCCTGTCGCCCCGGCCCTCTGCCGCTGCATCGTGAAGGCGCGCATAGGGGCCGACCCGGTTCCGGTACAGATCAACAACAGATGCGCGTCAGGTGTGCTCGGCATCAGGAATGTCGCGCCAAATGGTCCGGTGACGTCCACCTGCGCGCCTTGTTTCAGATCACACAGGAAGTTCGAAGCAAGCCCCCCCTCCTCGCGTTTCACAGTCAGCGAGATGTTGTGGTAGCCGGGCCGTTCGCCGTCGCGCGGGCTTGAGACCGAATAGAGCCGTGGCAGATGGGCATTGCCGTCCGCATCGGTGCCGGGCGGGATGATACCCACCGACTGCCCCTCAAGCACTGGAAACGGCAGCGCGCCGGGGTCCAGAATAATGTGGCGCACGTCATGGTCGGGATCGTCCGTCAGGCGGTAGTTGCCCTGCACGGTCATTTTGGCAGGTTTGCCAAGGTTGTACATATTGATCGCTGGTTTGCCTGCGCTGGCGGGCGCACGTGCCTTGCCGCCTGCCCCTTTGTGCGCCTCTGCCAAGAGCGCCTCAATCGGGTCAACAGTAGCATCCTCAGCCGGCGCAATCTCGATATCCGCCTGCTCTGGCAGTTCGTCCATCGCGTATTGTTCGGCCAGCGTATAAGGCGTTTCAACCACGCGCCATTCGTCGATGGACCCTGTCGGACACACCGGGATGCAATCCATACAAAAATTGCAGATGTCCGCATTAACCACGACGTTGTTGTCGTCATGTTCGATCGCGCCGATGGGGCAGGTATTCTCGCAGGTGTAGCAGCGGATACAAATTTCGGGGTCGATAAGATGTTGTTTGACGGGTTTGTTCACGCGCTGATCCTTTGCGGAAAAGGCGGGGTGAACCCCGCCCTACATGTTTGCCGTAGGGCGGGGTTCACCCCGCCACAATCTTCACGCCATGTGCAGTTTCACATACTCGAAATCGCCCGGTTTGTTATCGATCCCGACCTTGGGTGCAGCAATCCATGACGCATATTTGCCCGGCTCGAAACACGGCACCATCAGGGACTGGATGTAATCACCATCCGCCTTGGTGGGCAGCCATTCATCGCGACGCTTATGCCAGTCATCAGCCGATATGATCGCGCCATCAGGATCAACCGCAACGGCGCTGAACACGCCAATCTGGCGGTGGAACCCTTCGTGCGGGAGTTTGAGTTCAAATTCGATCCCGGACTTCGCAATCAGCTTGTTCCAGCGTCCGACACCACCTGCAGCATCGCGAATATAATCATCGCGCAAACGCATGTTGATCGCAGTCAACGCCGGGACATCCTCGGTCAGGATCTTGCCATCCTTGATCGACGTCACCGCATATGTGTCGTTTTGCAATTTGTGATCATCGTCGATCCGCTGCTCCATATAGCGGCCTTTGATGCCGTAGTTGAATGCGTTGGCGGCGTTGGTCGACACCTCCTGCCCGAACAGGTCAAGCGATAGCGTATAGTGCAGGTTCAGCTTTTTCTGGATTGTCGGCAGGTCGATGACCCCCAGATCACGGATTTTGTTGATGTCATGCGGATCAGTAATGCCCGCCTTGTTCATCGCCTCAAGCGTCGCTTGAATGGTGCGGCCCACGCCAGTTTCGCCCACAAACATGTGGTGCGCTTCTTCGGTCAGCATGAAGCGGCAAGTACGTGACAGCGGATCGAAACCGGATTGCGCAAGGCTTTCCAACTGCATTTTGCCATCGCGGTCTGTGAAATACGTGAACATGAAGAACGACAGCCAATCCGGCGTTTCCTCGTTGAACGCCCCCAGCATGCGGGGGCTGTCCTCAGAACCCGACGAACGGACGAGCATGTCATCGGCCTCCTCGCGACCATCGCGGCCAAAGTATTTTTGCAGCAGATAGACCATTGCCCAGAGGTGGCGACCCTCTTCGACGTTCACCTGAAACAGGTTGCGCATGTCATAAAGCGACGGTGCGGTCAGACCAAGGAAGCGTTGCTGTTCAACCGACCCCGGCTCTGTGTCACCTTGGATCACGATCAGGCGTTTCAGCATGTTGCGGTATTCACCCGGTACTTCCTGCCACGCAGGTTCGCCCATATGTTCGCCCATCGGGATTTTGCGATCTTCGACAGCGGGGGCCAGCAAAATGCCCCAACGGTATTCGGGCATCTTGACGTAATCAAATTTGGCCCAGCCTTTGGGGTCAACACTGACCGCTGTGCGCAGATAAACCATGCTTTCCTGAAAGTTCTGGGGGATCAGATCATTCCACCAGTTGATGTAACCGGGGTGCCATTTTTCCAGCGCCTTAAGCACCTTTTTGTCCTCGGAGAGGCCCACGTTATTCGGGATTTGCGTGTCGTAGCTTACGTTGATCAAGTCAAGCATTTTGAAACTTCCTCTGTTGTCTGGGGGTCGGTGCGCATGAATGCACACCCTACGGGTTGCTGTAGGGTGCGCGTTCATTGCGCACCTTGGGTTTTACACCCGTTCCATGTTGTATTTCCCACGCACACCGGTGCCGTACCGCTGTAATGCGCCCTCTTCTCCAACAGCATTGGGCCGCTGGAAAATCCAGTTCTGCCATGCTGTCAGACGTCCAAAAATCCGGGTTTCCATCGTCTCTGGTCCGGCAAAGCGCAGGTTCGCCTCCATGCCCGTCATTGCATCGGGGCTGAAACTGGTGCGTTCTTCCATGAACAGGCGCACCTCGTCTTCCCAATCAATATCGTCAAAGGCATAGGTGATCAGTCCCAATTCGTCGGCATCCTCCGCCTCAAGCGCCTCACCGATGGAGCTTTTGAGCTTTTCCAACTGTTCAGGCGTGCCAAGAAACCGTGTTTGCAACCGCGTCAGATCATTGCCCATTGGGTAGCTGCCAAAGTTACCTTCAGACATCGTAACCGTCGCCAATGCGCGGTTATCGCCATCAAAATCCTCCAGCATCATATAGCTGCGATCAGCGGCCCAAAGCAGTTCTGCCAGTGGTCCCGCAAAGCACGATCCATGCTCTACAATCGCAACCAGCGAGCGTGAGGTCATGTCAACGCGCTTGAGCACACGTTTCCAATATTGCGTTACCTCATTCGCCAACCAGTGATCCACGTTGGCCAGCATCAATGCCTCATGGGCAATGACCAGTTCAGGGTCGCCTTGGGTTTGAAATTCAATCAACCCCAGTTCTTTTTCGTTGTTGCGCAAGTGCAGGATCGCATCGTCCAGCTCGCGCGCACAGCGCAGCATCCATGCGTCGGCCCCTTGTGCCGTAAAGGCGTCCATGTCCGCGGGTGCGGCGTCTGATGGCCCTTTCACCGTGACCGTGGCGCGACCACTTGCGCGGTGCAAAGCCACTTCAACTGTGGAATACGTCACCGCATCCTCAGAAAAGCTGCGTGTGATGGGCGTCAATGCGATGCCCTGCGCAATGTCGGCCTTGGCGGAAGATGCCGCCAACGCCTGCGCGCGTTCCTCGACCTTCGCGTCAAAGGTGGAATTCGGGAACACCTCATCCACCAGCCGCCATTTCACCGCGCGCTTGCCTTTCACGCCTTCTTCGATTGAGCAAAACACATCTGCCAGATCGCGGCGGACTTTGCGTTTGTCGGTCACACGGGTCAGTCCGCCAGTGCCGGGCAGAACCGCAAGCAATGGCACCTCTGGCAAGGATACGGACGACGTGGAATCGTCTGTCAGCATGATGTGGTTGCACGCCAGCGCTAGTTCGTAACCGCCCCCCGCACAGGCACCTTTGACCGCGCAGATATAGTTCTGCCCACTGTCCGCCAATGCGGCCTCATAGGTGTTGCGCGTCTCATTGGTGAACTTGCAAAAGTTGACTTTGTGGCTGTGGGCAGCGCCGCCCAGCATGCGGATGTTTGCGCCTGCGCAAAACACCTTATCCTTGGCCGATTGCAGAATAATGACCTTCACCTCGGGGTGCTCAAAGCGCATCCGCTGCACCACATCAGCCAGTTCAATATCTACGCCCAGATCATAACTGTTCAGTTTTAGCTCGTACCCCTCGAACAACCCGCCTTTTTCATCAACATCCATCGAAAGCCGCGCAATCGGGCCGTCATAGTCGATCTTCCAATGCCGGTATTTTGACGGGTCTGTCTGGAAATCAATCGTCTGCGTCATGAGACAGCCTTTTACTGGATTTGCGTATGATTTGAGGAACTATAATTCATTTAGTGCGCAGCAATGCCATAGCCAGTGCCTATTTCAGTAATTATCTGCATTATAATGCAGTAAGTTGACCTTCTGCCACGGCTTCGGTCTTGGCAACGCGCGTAATCCATTCAGCGGTCGTGGTCCCAAGAATCGTTTGACCGACCGGGCAGCGCGCCAGATGCTGCCGGACCATTCCGCACAGCCGCTGTGTCGCGCGGGGTCTGTCCATCAACAGCTTGAGGCGTGCGTTGGCGAGTTGGATAATCGCCTGCACCATCTCGCGCTCCGGGGATGGATTTGGGGTGTGCATCCATACTGCCTCAAGAACCTCGTGACATTCCCAAAAGAACCCCGCGTTGAAGTAGGCAATGCCCGCCTGCCACGCCAAAGTATCATGCAGGTCTTCGACGCGGACGCTTGAGGGCACAGTCGCTTTTATCGCATCAAACCAGTCTTCGGGGTGGCGCGCATTCTGGCCCGGCACATAGGCATGGGGCGGCATCGGGAACGCCGCCCCATACATCAGGCAAATGCGACCTGTTGCTGTTCCAACCGGTGCAAGCGTGCGCAGAATTCCGCAATGGCAGCGTCTGTTTGTGCCGCACATTCGAACTGCGGCGCGTGACCGCAACCGTCAAGGATCAGAGTTTCAACTGGGGAATATATCCGATCTTCGATCTCTGTGATCTGCGCCAAAGACCCGTAAGGATCGTTCCGGCCCTGTATCGCCAAAACCGGAATGCGCCAGTGATCAATCACATCCGCCACATTCCACGCCGCATAAGCGGGGTCTGTCCAGACATCATGCCATCCATAAAACGCCATATCCGGATCGCGGTGATAGCGCGCCAGTTTCGGTTTCAAATCGCCACCAACATAGGCCAGTTTCGCCGCAGCAATTGCGCTCAAGCCTTGCGGTTCCGTAAAGAAATGGGGCGCGATCAAGATCAGCCCACGCACCCGCATATCCGACACTGAGCCCGCGTAGATCGCGGCGATGGTCGCACCGTCTGAATGACCCAGCAGCACGGTTTGCCGAATGCCTGCCGCATCCAGAACGGGACCCAGCACATCCAACGCCTCCCGCGTCTGAAAATCCAGCGGGCGCGGCAAATTGGCAGCACTTGATCCGCCATATCCCGCACGGGAATAGGCAAACACGCCAAAGCCTGTCACGGCGGCCAACCGTTCAGGCACGTCTTTCCATTGCGCGACACTGCCAAGCCCCTCGTGCAGCAAGAAAAGCGTCGGCGCTTCCACAGGTGCGGGGCCAAGGCAGCGGTATTCAAGTGCCGCGCCATCAACCTCGATCTGCCCTTGAGGGGCGCTTTTCCAGTCAATGGACATCACGCATCCTCCCGCAGTTTGAACCGCTGGATTTTCCCGGTCGCAGTCTTGGGCAGATCCTCGACTATTTCAATCCAACGGGGATATTTCCACAGGCCGATTTTCTGCTTCACATGTTCTTTCAACTCAACCTCCAAAGCCGCGTCAGCGTCTCCGGCTTGCAGGACAATGAAAGCCTTGGGCTTCTCCAACCCTTCCGCATCCCGCTTGGCCACCACCGCAGCCTCTAACACTGCGGGATGACTGATCAAGGCGCCCTCAACCTCAAAGGGGGACAGCCAAATGCCCGACACTTTGAACATGTCATCTGTGCGCCCACAATAAATCAGCCGCCCGTCCGCGCGCCGCTCGTATTTATCCCCCGTGCGGGTCCAGACGCCTTCAAACGTCATGCGGGATTTGTCGCGCTGGTTCCAATAGCTGTTCGCCGCCGACCCGCCGTTGACCAACAATTCGCCAATCTCGCCGACAGCAACCTCTTGTCCTGCCTCATCCACCAGCCGCAGGTCATAACCCGGAACCGCAACGCCGGACGTGCCATAGACAACATCCCCCGGTGCATTGCTGAGAAAGATATGCAGCATCTCGGTTGATCCCACGCCATCCAGAATCTCGACACCGGTGTGGGCTTGCCAGCGCGTGCCGACATCCTCGGGCAACGCTTCGCCCGCCGAGATACACAAACGCAGCGGCGCGTCCGGCACACCGGATCGGTCCATTTCAGCGACCATCGCGGCAAAAAGCGTCGGCACCCCGCAAAAGAGCGTGGGCTGATGCGCGGTGATGGTGTCGATCATGCCTTTGGGGGTTGGTCTGCCGGTGAACAGGATTGTTTTGGCCCCGACGGACAATGGGAAAGTCATGGCGTTGCCAAGGCCGTAGGCAAAAAAGAACTTGGCCGCTGACAAAACCGTATCGGTTTGTTTGATACCCAACACTTGCGCGCCATAGGTGTCTGCGGTCGCACGCAAGGCAGAGTGCACATGCGCGACCCCTTTGGGCTGACCGGTCGAGCCAGAGGAATAGAGCCAGAATGCGACCTCATCTGGACTGACAGCACAAGTTGGCGCGGGTGTCGCATCTGTGATAAAGTCATCATAGCGGGTCGTCCCTTTGGGTGCGTCACCGATGACGACAACCCGCCGCAGATAGGGGTTGCCCGCAACGGCAGGTGCAACCACGTCCCAAAGGGCTGCTGACACAAACAGGATTGCCGCACGTGAATCGCGCAGGATCGCATCATAGACCGGGGTTGCAAGCAGCGTGTTCAGCGGGACGGGAATGATACCCGCTTTGAGCGCGCCAAAAAACAGCTGCGGAAATTCGATCTGGTCCAACACCAAAAGTGCCGCGCGTTCTTCGGGGTGGATACCTGCGCGGATCAAGGCGCCGGCGACCGTTTCAGCGCCGTTAGCCAGTTCAAGATAGCTCAGCGTGCGCCCGGTTTCCGCCTCAAGATAAGCGCAGTCAGCCCCGCGCCCCTCGTGCAAATGACGGTCCACAAAATAGCTGGCTGCATTTGCTGCAGTTGTTAGCATAACCGGCTCCTCCCTCAGCTAGACTTGCACCAAGGTGCACTTTTAACAATCCAGCGCGACAGCTTGTGCATTTTAATGCAATCCTAGCTTGGCAACAAAAACAACGTGATCGCCGGAAAGGTCACGAGCAGGATCACACGCAGGATGTCGGACCCGACGAAATACATCACGGCCTTGTAGGTCTCTGTCATAGGAGTTTCGCGGTCCATGGAATTGATGATGAACAAGTTCATCCCCACCGGCGGCGTGATCAACCCGACCTCGACTACGATCAACACAAGGATGCCGAACCAGATCGCCAAGTGCTCTGGTGACATGCCGAAATCCATCGCCGTGATGACCGGGAAAAAGATCGGTACGGTCAACAGGATCATCGACAGACTGTCCATCAGACAGCCAAAGATCAGATAGAACGTGAGGATCACGCACAGCACAAAGATCGGGCTATAGCCTTGGGTCACGACCCAATCCGCCATGAATTGCGGCACACCTGACAGCGCCAGAAAGCCGTTATAGAAACTTGCACCCAATACGATGAAAAAGATCATTGCCGTGGTGCGCGCCGTGCCCATCAGGCTTTGCCCCAACACGCGCCAGTTCAGGCTACCGGACATGAGTGCCGCAAAACCAGTGGCTGCGGCACCAACGGCGGAGCCTTCGGTCGGGGTAAACCAGCCCGCATAGATACCGCCCACCACGACCACAAAGATCGTCAGCACCGGCCAACAGTCGGCCAGCGCGCGGAACCGTTCCGCCATCGGGATCGGCTCACGGGTGCCTGCCGCATCAGGGTGTAGGCGCACATAAACCGAGATCGTCAGCATATAGCCGATGGCGGCCAGAATGCCGGGAACAAAGGCCGCCAGAAACAGCTTTGCGATGTTTTGCTCTGTGATGATCGCATAAATCACCAAGATCACAGAAGGCGGGATCAGAATGCCAAGCGTACCGCCCGCAGCAAGGGTCGCTGTCGAAAAACCGCCCGAATAGCCGTAGCGTTTCAGCTCAGGCAGGGCGACCTTGGACATGGTCGCCGCTGTCGCCAGCGATGACCCGCAGATCGCACCAAACCCCGCACAGGCCCCCACTGACGCCATTGCAACGCCGCCACGCCGGTGGCCCAGAAAGCTTTCTGCCGCTTTGAATAACGCCTGTGACATCCCCGACAAGGTTGCGAATTGGCCCATCAACAGGAACATCGGAATGATGCTCAGCGAATAGCTGGAAAAGGTTGTGTAGGTCTCCGACTTCATCTTGGCCAGAAGCGGTGTGGGGTTACCCCCCATCGCGAAATACCAGCCACCAAACCCGCACAGCAACATCGCAAGCCCGATGGGCGCACGCAAAAACACCATCAGCAACAGGAAAGGGAAGGACCAAAAGCCAAGTTCTAGACCGCTCATCTCAATGCTCTCCATGCTCTGACGGCAGGAAGCTCTCGTCTTTGACCGCCTCGCTGATGCGCATCACCGCGCAGTATACGGCAGTGATACACGCCACGACGCCGGCGCTAAAACTGGCGGCATAGGCCCACCATAACGGAAATTGCAGGAACAGCGTGGTTTGTCCGTTGCGGATATACCGCTCCATACCGCCATATAGCTGGATGATGATCAGCAAAATAACGGCTGCAAGGACCACTTCCCAAAAGGCCGCGATCCAGCGGTTGCTGCGCCGTCCAAGGAACGAAGTGAACACATCGACTGTGGCATGCGCCCCGTAAAGTTGGCAAATCGGGAGGAAAGAAAAGATCGCAAAGGCAACGCCGGCCTCAAGCAACTCATAGCTGCCGTTGATCTCTCCGACACCCAGATCCAGCAGGGCTTGGGAAAGCCATGTGAGGCTGGTGTTGAAAAAATCGGCGTGCAGCATCTTGTTTATCGACCGCCCGACAATCGACAGCGTCGTAAGCACAATCAGCGCGATCAAGACGGCACCCCCGACCAAAGCGGTCAGGCGGGCAAGGAACGGTATCACGCGGTGCATGCGGGTCTCACAAATGGGCAGAATCATCTCTGCGGCGGCAAAAACCGCCGCAGAGCGTTAGATTGCGGAAAGGCTTAGTTGTCGTAAGCCGCCATCAAGGCCTTGGCTTCATCAATCAGCGCCTGGCCGTCGATGCCCTTGCTGTTCATGTCAGCAATCCATTCCTCATAGATCGGCTGCGAGACGTCGTTCCATGCCTGCAGATCGTCACCGCTGACCGTGACGATGTTGTTACCACGATCCACAGCCAACTGGCGCGCAGGGCCATCACTGTCCGATTGCGTGCCGCCCGCAAAGATCGAGAACTCAAGACCAGAATTGTCGTCGATCACTTTCTGCAGATCGGCTGGCAAACCTTCGTAGCGGTCTTTGTTCATCGCCAGAACAAAGGTCAGAACATAAAGCGCGTTGCCCTCAAATTCGGTGTGGTTCGACACCAGTTCTGGCACTTTCAGCGATGCGGTCACTTCCCACGGAATGGTTGTTCCGTCGATCACACCTTTTGACAGACCTTCAGGCACCGCAGGGACCGGCATACCAACAGGAGTGGAGCCCATTTTTTCAAGCAGTGAATTAACCAGACGCGAACCGCCGCGGATTTTCAGGCCTTCCATGTCCGCAGGGGTTCTTACCTCTTTGTTGACGTGGATCATGCCGGGACCGTGGACCCATGTGCCAAGGATATGAACGTCCTTGAATTCGGTATCTTTCATGTGTTTTTCGAACATCTGCCAGTAGGCCGACGATGCCGCACGTGCGTTTGTCATAATGAACGGCAATTCGAACACTTCGGTGGAAGGATAGCGGCCCGGTGTATATCCGACCACTGTCCACACGATGTCAGCAACACCGTCAATCGCCTGGTCCATCAACTCGGGCGGGGAGCCGCCCAATTGCATCGACGGATACCGCTCGACTTTGATACGGCCATTTGATGCCGCTTCGACGTTGTCTGCCCAGACGTCCAGAACCAGCTTTGGCACATTCGCCTGTGGTGGCAGGAATTGGTGCATGCGCAGCGTGACTTCTTGCGCCATGGCCGTGCTTGCCATCAGACCAATTGCAGCGGCACTTGCCAGCCCCATGAATGCTCTGCGTAAAATCATTATCGTCTCCCTAAAAGTTGTGCGATGGCCGCCAGTTCAAACGAGCGATCCGTTATTTTGTCGAATGACCTTAGATTGGCGCAACACGCGCTGCAATTCGGGGCCACCCCGTTCGGCCATAGTGATGATATCCGCAGCCTGTTCAACAGGAACTTGCTTTTTCTGCACAACCACAGGCGTCCAACATCCCTGGACCATCTTCTGGCGCGCCACCCATCGCGGCTTAAAGAGCGGGCTAGTATATTGAAGAATATGGGTAAATCTGTCGAGGCGCCTGAACACTGAGGCATCTGGTTGATCAAACATATGTGATGGAAGTGGTGGCGTTACCTGACGTTGAACCCATGCTTCAAGACATTGCAAGACCTCTCATTTTCTGCGTAAGGTATCAATGGGTTACAGCCCTCGATGCCCCAAGACGGCGCACTGCAAAGCACTGCAATGCGGCCCCAATTGGGGGAGGAAATGGGGGAGCAGATTGATGGCGAACAATAAATTGACGGCTTTGCAGGTCAAAGCCGCCGGGGCGGGGAAACTTTTTGACGGTGGGGGCCTGATCCTCAATAAGTCGGCCCCCGGTCAGGGGTTCTGAATTTTCCGTTACACCTTTCTTGGCAAGCGCCGCGACATGGGTATCGGGGGATATCCGGCCAATTCTCTCGCGCAGGCCCGGAAAGAGCGCGATCGGTGGGCATCTGCCCTCGCAGGGGGCTTGGACCCCGTGGCGGAACGCGACGCGCTTAAAGCGGCTGAAATCGAGGCCCGCGATCGCGCCGACCCCTCTTTCGAGGAAATGGCCCGTATGGTGTTCGAGGCGATGCGCGGGACGATGCGCGACAACGGAACGCGCGGTCGCTGGCTGTCGCCCCTCGAAATCCACATCTTTCCCAAAATCGGGCACAAGCGCATGAGCGCGCTGCACCAGACCGATATCCGCGACGCGCTCGCGCCAATCTGGAAAAAGAAGCCGCCGACCGCCGTCAGGGCCATTAACCGCATCGGCATCATCTTTAAGAAGGCCCGCCGCATGGGCTTCGAATGCGACCCGTTCGCCGTTGAAGCCGCGCAGGAAATGCTCGGGACCGTCCTGCATACCCCCAAGAATATTGTAGCCACGCCGTGGCAGGATATCCCCGCCCTCTATGCGCGCCTCGACAACCTCACCACCAGCGCCCTGTGTCTGCGGTGGATGATCCTCACCTGCGTGCGCAGCAACGGCTGCCGTCATGCCCGCTTTGACGAGATCGAGGACGGGGTCTGGACTGTGCCCGCGACCCGCGTCAAAGGAAAGCAGGGGGCCGTGTCAGATTTCCGCGTCCCGCTGTCGGGCGAGGCCCTGCGGCTGGCAGCCCTTGCCAGCGAGGTTCACAACACCTTTCTATTCCCCGGCGCTCGCGGTCGCACCGGGATCACGGATATCGCGCTGCATAAGGCGCTCGATAAGATCAAAGAGCCGGGGCAACCCCACGGCTTCCGCACCAGCTTTCGGACGTGGGTGCAGGACACCGATGCCTGCAGCTTCGACGTCGCCGAAACTGTCCTTGGCCACGCGGTCGGCAATCGCATCGAGCGCACCTACGCGCGGTCTGATCTCCTGACCAAGCGCCAGATCGTGATGGATAAATGGGCCGCGCACGTCACCGGCCTGCAAGCGACCGTCGTCGCGTTTAAAAAATAGGAGTACCCCATGCCAAAACCAGACCGCATTGACGCCGCGATCGAGGCCATCGCCGTTCGGTCGCTTGGCTTCGCTCGCACCCTCCGGGTGATCCATAATCCGTTGCCTTCAACCCAATTAAAATGCTGAAATGTAAGACATTACTGGCCGCAGAGGAATGAAATCGCCGGTCTACTTGGGGATTGCGGGGTAAAACTCAATGGTTAGTGTCGCGCTATTTTCGATCATCATCGGCCATCAAGTCACAGACTGTGTTGATGAATTGGCTGAGCTTATCGGACATCGAAAGAAGTTTCATCATCTGCTTTTGCTGAGCTTCATTGCTGTTGAGAATAGCATCCTCGACGGATTTCGGGAAGTCACCTAAAAGGGCTTGTTCGCGGGTATTATTGGCGATTTGCGTGACAACTCTTTGGTCTTCGAGTCGAGGTGAAAAGTCGCCTTGCCCAAGAACGTCGCGCTTTGTTGCGCGCGAGAGAAACCGTCGAAGACGTGGCCTCGATCATCATGGATCGGGCTTTGTCGACCACAATCGTTACATTTCCGGCCAGCGCTTTATCGATCTATTCTTGCAGGATCGCTTCCTGCAATCGCCTTA
>Ga0115564_10000430_pt1 | contig 41985 bp, 36 predicted proteins | sample COGITO_mtgs_1105_7_FD_88680 | JGI IMG/M metagenome (GOLD analysis project Ga0115564, IMG submission 88680) | Pelagic marine microbial communities from North Sea - COGITO_mtgs_110523 | ecosystem: Environmental > Aquatic > Marine > Epipelagic | place: Germany:Helgoland, sampling site Kabeltonne...
AGACATAAAAAGATAATTTTGGCAAAGATACTATTATTCCTAAAAAACAGAGAAGAGTATACTAAAGTTATCACTTTTTATTTTTGTTGTTTTATTTTTTAAGAATTTGTGCTAAACACTAAGTGTGTTTCCCTCGCTACCTTTTAGAAAACTAGCTTCAAAATAAAAATCAATTTTTCCTAAATAGAGACCAAAACACCCCACTTGATTTACAAGTACGGTTTTTCCAACAGCATTGGTTTCTTCTGTTGGTTTATCCAAAAAAGTATGAGTGTGTCCACCAATAATCAAATCAATATCTTTAGTGGCTCGAGCAAGTTTTAAATCAGAAATTTTAGCCTCCATATTTTTGTAGTCATATCCCAAGTGTGAAAGACATATAATTAAGTCACAGCGTTCCTCTTCCTTTAATATTCGACTCATGTCTTGAGCAACTTCAATAGGATCTTGGTAGGTAGTTTCCTTGTAATTTTCTTTATTCACAAGTCCTTTAAGTTCAATCCCTAATCCAAAAACCCCTATTTTGATGCCTTCTTTTATAAAAGTCTTATAAGGTTTAACATGCGTGTCCATAAGCGTATTAGAAAAATCATAATTTGCAGAAACAAAGTCAAACTTAGCATGTGGAAGTTGTGCATAAAGCCCGTCAATGCCATTGTCGAAATCATGATTTCCAATAGTAGCCACGTCATAGTCTAGCATACTCATCAATTTGAATTCGAGTTCACCTCCGTAAAAATTGAAGTATGGAGTGCCTTGAAAAATATCACCAGCATCTAAAAGTAAGGTGTTTGGATTTTCCTTTCGTATAGTTTGTACTAGTGAAGCCCGTTTTGCAACGCCACCTTTGTTGGCGTTTGCTCCAGCGTTAGGGCTAAAAGGTTCAATATGGCTGTGGACATCATTGGTGTGAAGAATTGTAATTTTTGTTACTGCAGATTTTGTACAAGATAATCCTAAGCCCCCTAAAGAAAGGAATGCAGTGGATGCTGCTGTTTTTTGAATAAAATGTCTTCGTTTCATGTGTCGTTTATTAATTATTTTTAATGGTCACATAGTACATCTATTAATTATTCCCTTTCATATCAAGCTTTAGGGTGAGATGTTTCATGTGTTTTGTATTAATTTTTAAGTTTTATAAAGCGTTGGTCTTTTGTGGGACTAAGCGTATCATAGGTTTTGAAATAATCAATCAAAACAGTTCTGATTTTATAATTTAAATCATAGAGGGTGTCGCTTTTTTTTAAAAAATACATTTGGTCACCTCCTTTATAAAGATAATCATTAGTAGCAACGTGGTATGTTTTTTCCATTTCAACGGGCTCACCACCAATCAAAATCGTATTGTAGGTGTTATCCGAATTTAAAACCAATTCTAATCCTGAAATGGGGTGAGGTTTCCCAAATTCTTTGAGATAGGAAGTCATTTCCATAATCACAGTGCCTTTTAGAGCAACCACGATGACACTGTTTTCAAATGGCATAAGGCTGTAAGCAGTTCGAGTTGTAATATTTCCTTTGGATAAAACTGATCGAATGCCTCCATGATTCAATAAGACCATGTCTAAATTTTTTCCTGTACGACTCTTAAATATAGGATTGGAAAGTTCCATAATGGCATCTGCCATCAAATTACCGATTGCGGTATTGTAGTTTCCATCATTTTTTGAGTAGGTATCTGTTGAATAACTTAATATTTTAGTCATGGATTTGTCTAGATTGATTTTATAAGGTTCAATCACAGCTTCAATATCTTTATTTGATGGAAGTTCCTCAGCGATGATACGGTTTTCAGCATTAATGTTTACAAGCTGTTTAGAGTTTTCGCATGAAAAAATCAAGGAAATAAACCCAATAATTAGAACTAATTTATACTTCATTTATGTTACATTTGTAGTTGTCAATAAAGGTAAATGTTTTTTAAACAACTTAGATCCCTAACTCTGCAAAAAAATATTACTTTAATTCTTAAATCTCGAGTTAAGAATTTTAAAAGTAGTAAGGTCAAAACTATGGGCGTAATATTTGATTACGAAGCCTATCATGACTATGATTTTTTTAGAGCTTTAGTTAATGATTTTGGGTTAGGGTATAATAACATTCAATTTATTTCTATGATAGGAATGGAAAAAGACAAACCCAATAGTTGGGATGCCTTTTTTAGTATGGAAAGTTTTGATTGGTTAGGCCGACCAAAAAGCGCTGAGATTGATGAGTTTACTCACAAGCCTTTTGATGTATTGATTAGCTACTATAAAAGTAATAAGCTAGAACTTAATTTGATCACAGCTCAGTCTAAAGCAAATTTCAAAATAGGTCTCTCTAATGATGACCCTCGATTACATGATTTCACTTTAGATATAGAACCTAAAGACACAGATATTTTTAAAACAGAATTAACTAAATATTTAACCCAACTAAACAGGTTATAAAATGAATATATTAATTGGAACTGGAGTAGCCCTTGTCACTCCATTTAAGTCAGATCTAAGTATAGATCATCAAGCCCTAGCAAAAATTGTAGAATACAACATCTCAAATGGGGTTAATTACTTAGTCATTAGTGGAACTACTGGCGAGAGTGTAACCGTAACAGCTGCTGAGAAAAAAGAGATTACACAAACGGTTATTGATGCTAATAAAGGTCGTGTACCTTTGGTTATCGGAATAGGAGGAAACAATACGGCAGCAGTTGTGGCCGAATTACAATCCACAGATTTGTCGCCTTTTGCAGCCATTCTATCGGTTGCTCCGTATTACAGTAAACCCACTCAAGAAGGGTTTTATCAGCATTTTAAAGCCGTAGCAGAAGCGTCTTCAATTCCGGTGATTTTGTATAATGTCCCAGGAAGAACGGCTAAAAATGTAGAAGCCTCCACGGTTCTTAGACTTGCTAATGATTTTAAGTCCATAGTAGCAGTCAAGGAAGCGGGAAATAATATGGAACAATATCTCGAATTAATTAAACATAAGCCTAAAGACTTCTTGGTTATTTCTGGTGATGATGATTTGGTGTTAGGCGTAACTCTAGCAGGTGGATCAGGTGTAATATCAGTTATTGGGCAAGCGTTTCCAAAAGAATTCTCTCAAATGATTCAGTGGGGACTTGAAGGCAATGTTGAAGACTCTCGTAGAATGGAAGCACGTTTAATGCCTATTATAAATATGATATTTGAAGAAAATAACCCTGCTGGAATAAAAGCAGTATTTAAACATCTGGGCTATTGTGAAGATTCAGTCCGTTTACCTCTTGTTCCTGCTTCAAAAGAGTTACAAGCCAAAATAGCGACTTTTATAGCACAGTTTTAGTTAAATATTACTTAAACATTAAGTGTGGGAATTCAAACCATTTAATTTAGCTAAACTAATAGTTTTTTAAATCCGTTATAAATCCGTAATTTTGCCCTCATTCTTAAATAATTTATGAAGAATTTTATTTACATACTAATCATAGCATTTTCAATAAACTCTTGTAGCGAATACCAGAAAGTATTGAAAAGTGAAGATATTGCTGCTAAATTCAAATTAGGAACTGAACTTTTTGAAGCGGGTAAGTTTGGTAAAGCAAATCGAGTTTTCGTGCAAATTGTGCCAAAATACAGAGGCAAGCCTCAAGCTCAAAAATTGATGTATATGTATTGTAGAACATTTTACGAAACTAAAGATTACTATACAGCCAATTATCAGATGGAACGTTTTGTAGATGCTTATCCCAAAAGTGAGAAAGTACAAGAGATAGCATTTTTAGCGGCCAAAAGCTACTACGAACTTTCGCCTTTGTTTTCTAAAGATCAAACAGAAACAGTGGAAGCTCTAGATAAATTTCAATTATTTATCAATACATATCCGCAGTCTGAATATTTAGATGAAGCCAATTTATTGGTAAGAGAACTAGATAATAAGCTTGAAGAAAAAGCATTCAAAATCGCCTTACAATATAACTTAACAGGGCCGTTTCATCGGGATTATAATTCAGCGATTACGGCTTTAGATAATTTTTTAGTTGAATTTCCAGGCTCATCGTATAAACAAGAAGCGATGTATTATAAATTTGACTCTGCTTATCAGTTAGCTGTAAATAGTGTAGCGTGGAAACAGACAGAGCGTACAGAAAAAGCAATGAGCTATTACAATTCATTAGTGTATGCATTTCCTGAAACCAAAGACAATGAAGATATTCAGAAGATGTACGAGGCCCTAAAATCAATTCAAACTAATTCAAAAACGACTAAAAGTTAATATTCATTATGGATTTAAAAAAAGTAAATGCACCCGTTAACACAGAAACTTACGATCGTAATAAAGTAGATGCACCAACGCAAAATATTTATGAAGCGATTTCTGTAATTTCTAGAAGAGCAGAACAAATCAACACGGACATCCGAAGAGAATTGATCGACAAGCTTGAAGAATTTGCTACGTTCAATGATAGCTTAGAAGAAGTTTTTGAAAACAAAGAACAAATCGAGGTTTCTAAATTTTATGAGCGTCTTCCTAAGCCACATGCATTAGCAGTTCAAGAGTGGCTAAATGAAAGAATTTACTACCGTAACGTAGAAGACGATTCTCAAGAACAGTAAAAATGTCTGTTCTAAGCGGTAAATATATTCTTTTAGGAATTACTGCTGGGATTGCTGCGTACAAAACAGCAGCCCTCGTAAGATTGTTTATCAAAGCTGGTGCTCATGTCAGAGTCATAATGACGCCTGCAGCCAAAGAATTTATTACACCCCTTACACTTTCAACCCTTTCCAAAAATCCCGTAATCTCGTCCTTTACAGACGATACGGACGACAATGCGGTTTGGAACAACCACGTTGAGCTCGGATTATGGGCTGATTTATTTGTTGTCGCACCAGCTACAGCTAATACACTTTCCAAGATGGCTTCAGGGAATAGCGATAATTTTTTAGTTGCAACCTATCTCTCAGCTAAATGTCCAGTCTATTTTGCCCCTGCAATGGATTTGGATATGCATAAACATCCCACTACAAAAACCTCTATAGAAACGCTCAAATCTATAGGAAATAATCTCATCCCTGCAACGTCAGGAGAACTTGCAAGTGGATTAGTAGGCGAAGGTAGAATGGCAGAGCCAGAAGCAATATTAGAACATATAGAATTACATGTTTTAGGGCAGTTACCTTTGTATGGGAAAAGGGTTTTAGTGACTGCGGGTCCAACTTACGAGGCTATAGATCCTGTACGTTTTATTGGAAATCATTCTAGTGGTTTAATGGGTTTTGAAATTGCAAATTACGCTGCCCAGCTCGGGGCTGAGGTGGTTCTGATTACTGGACCTACACATTTAAAAGCCAAAAACTCCCGGATCAAAATAGTTCCAGTTATGAGCGCAGATGAGATGTACACTCAAGTCCATGCCTATTTTGATGCTGTTGATGTAGCTATAGCTTCTGCTGCAGTAGCCGATTATAAACCCAAAAATGCAGCACCTTCTAAAATAAAAAAGTCAGCTTCAACGTTATCTTTAGAATTAGAAAAAACAAAAGATATTTTAGCATCGATTGGAGCACTCAAATCTCACCAATTATTGGTAGGTTTTGCCTTAGAAACAAATGACGAAGTTGCCAACGCAATAAAGAAATTGAAATCTAAAAATTTAGATTTAATTGTATTAAATTCGTTAAACGACAAAGGAGCAGGATTTGGCGGTAAATCCAATAAAGTTACCCTAATCGATAAAAATTTAGTTCAAACTGAATTTCCTCTTAAATCAAAAGCCGATGTCGCCAAGGATATAATGAATGAACTTTTAAAACAAATCAATGCGTAAATTAGTCATTTTAATTGCTTTTTTCACTTCAATTCATATCAGTTCACAAGAGCTTAATTGTACGGTGGTGGTAAACGCCCAACAAACGGGTAATGAGAATGTTCAGGTTTTTAAAACTCTTGAAAAACAACTAAAAGAATTTGTAAATAATACACGTTGGACGACCAAGACATTCAAAACTCAAGAACGTATAGAGTGTAGTATGGTGATTACGATTCAAGACTATCAATCGAGTGCATTTCAAGCTACAATTCAAGTTCAATCGGCGCGCCCTGTTCACAATTCATCCTATGTGAGTCCAGTCTATAATTTTAATGATAAAGACTTTAATTTTAAGTATTTAGAGTATCAGAATTTGAATTTTAATCCCACTCAATTTGAATCTAATTTAGTTTCTGTTATAGCGTTTCATGCTTACATAATTTTAGGAATGGATGCAGATACATTTGAACTCAAAGGAGGAGATGCCTATTATAAACAAGCGCGTGATATTGTTAATTATTCGCAACAAAGTAGTAATCCAGTAGGGTGGAAGCCACCTTCAGGAGGAGATCAGACACGAAGCGCATTGATTAACAATATAATGTCCCCAACTTTCAAAGAATTCCATTCCCTATTATTTGCCTACCATTTACAAGGTTTAGATCTTATGGCGACTGCTGCAAAAGAAGGAAAAACTGGAATTGCAACCGCACTCTATCAATTAAATGAACTTCATAAACGACGTCCAAATTCATTTTTGCTACGTGTGTTTTTTGATGCTAAAGCAGATGAGATCACAGATATATTTTCAGATGGTCCCGATGTAAACAGTGCTGATCTTGTTTCAACGCTTTCTAAGATCGCACCTACGTATTCAAGAAAATGGCGCAATATAAAGTTTTAAATATTTTTCAATATCATTTCACATTAGTATAATAGAAAGTTTATCTTAGTTGCACTAAATAAAATGACACCTTGCTTTCAGAATTATCCATAAAAAATTATGCTCTAATTGATACTCTACATGTTCAGTTTGATTCGGGTTTTACCTGTATTACTGGAGAAACAGGGGCAGGTAAATCTATTTTATTAGGCGGTTTAGCGTTGGTTCTTGGAAAGCGTGTCGATTTTTCAAACATCAATGATCCAACTCAAAAATGTATTATCGAAGCGAGTTTTAATATTGAAAATTTTAATCTAAAACCTTTTTTTGATGATCATGATCTCGATTTTGAGATGCTTACTCTCTTAAGACGGGAAATCCTTCCCTCTGGAAAATCAAGAGCATTTGTAAATGATTCTCCTGTGAATCTCACCGTTTTAGCAGCGCTCGGTACTCAGTTAATTGATATTCATTCACAACAACAAACACAAGAACTCACCAACGATGATTTTCAGTTTCAAATTATTGATGCCTTGGCAAAAAATAGTAACGCTATTGAAATCTATCAGCAGCTATTGAAATCGTACAAAACATCACAAAAACAATTGAGTGCCTTAATCGCTGCAAAGGCTCAGTCAGAAAAAGAGCAGGATTATCAGGCGTTTTTATTAAAAGAATTAACAGAAGCAAAACTTCAAGGCATTGATTTAGATGCTCTCGAACTTGAATACAATACACTTAACAATGTAGAATCCATTCAAACCGAACTTGCCCTAGCAAATCAACTTATAAGTACTGAAGATTTAGGAATAGCTTCGAACCTTATGACCTTAAAACAAGCGTTTCATAAATTATCAAGTATGAGCACGCTTTATAGTTCCTTATCGGATCGTATTGACAGTATGGCTATCGAATTAGATGACGTTTTTAGTGAGATAGAATCTGAACAAGCCAAGTTAGAGGTCAATCCAAAGCGCTTACAAGAAATTGATAACATCCTTAAAGCGGTTCATAATTTATTTTCTAAACATTCGGTAAATACAGTAGCAGATCTTATTAAAATTGAAAGTCATTTAGCGACGCAGTTGGATACTTTGGCTTCTTTAGATGATACCATAGCCGAAAAAGAAAACACGCTTGAATCGCTTACAAAAGAACTTGATAAATGTGCTGAAACTCTAAGTAAACAACGTTTGCACGTATTTCCAGAGCTAGTCAAACAACTAGAAGCAATACTGTCAGATTTAGGAATGCCAAACGCCCGGTTTAAATTGCTATTAAAGCCTTCGGAATCGTATTTGTACAATGGAAAAGACCAGCTAGAATTTTTGTTTACAGCCAACAAAGGAGCTTCGTTTTTACCTCTCAAAAAAGCTGCATCTGGTGGAGAATTGTCTAGAATTATGTTGGCAATTAAATCAGTGTTATCAAAGTATCAACAGCTGCCAACCATTATGTTTGATGAGATTGATACAGGAGTTTCTGGGGAAATTGCACACAAAATGGGCGATATCATGAATCAGATGAGCGCTTATATGCAAGTGTTTTCGATCACTCATCTCCCTCAAATTGCGGCCAAAGGACAAGCGCATTTTAAAGTTTTTAAACAAGATATTCAGCAGACTACAGTGACCTCTCTCATAAAATTATCAAATGAAGAACGCGTGGAAGAGATTGCTCAAATGCTTGGTGGAAAAAAATTATCGGCATCGGCAATCGCACATGCGAATCAGTTATTGAATTAATGTTATCTTTGCCCAGAAATTAAATAAAAATCGACACTTAAATATATAATTATGTCTTACAATTTACTAAAAGGAAAACGCGGAATTATTTTTGGAGCCTTAGATCCTAATTCAATCGCTTGGATTACTGCGGAGCGTGTTCACGAAGAAGGCGGTACGTTTGTATTGTCCAATGCACCGATTGCAATGCGAATGGGGCAGATTGATGAATTGGCTAAAAAAACAGGTTCACAAGTCATTGCTGCAGATGCCACTTCTCTTGAAGATTTAGAAAATTTAGTACAACAAGCTACCGAGATTTTAGGTGGTAAACTTGATTTCGTTTTGCACTCTATTGGAATGTCAATCAATGTCAGAAAAGGTCGTGCTTACACTGATCAAAAATATGACTGGACACAAAAAGGAACGGATGTTTCTGCAATGTCTTTTCACAAAGTTATGCAAACCTTGTATAAACATGATGCCATGAATGAATGGGGAAGTATTGTGGCGCTCACCTATATGGCTGCACAACGTGTGTTTCCTGATTATAATGATATGGCAGACAATAAGGCTTATTTAGAAAGTATTGCTAGAAGCTTTGGATACTTCTTTGGTCGCGACAAAAATGTTCGTGTCAATACCATTTCACAATCGCCAACCCCAACCACTGCTGGTAAAGGCGTAAAAGGATTCGATGGGTTTATTGCTTATGCTGATAAAATGTCACCATTAGGAAATGCGACGGCTCTTGATTGTGCTAATTATACCGTTTCACTATTTAGTGATTTAACCAAACGTGTGACCTTACAAAACCTGTTTAACGATGGTGGTTTTAGTAATATGGGTGTCAGTGATGCCGTGATGGAAAAATTTACTGAAGAGTAGTTAGCCATCAAAACTCAAAATATAAAAAACCCATAGTTTTGCTATGGGTTTTTTTATACCACCTCAATTCACTACAATTCAAACACTTTGTGTAACTTTGTTACTATGATTGCTAGTGATTTTTCATTTATCATTCCTGTTTTTAACCGTCCAGAAGAAATTAGAGAACTTCTAGAAAGCTTTGGGGCTTTAGAGTCGCCTAAGACGTTCGAGATTGTCATCATTGAAGATGGCTCGACTCTAGATTCAAAACGTATAGTTGATCAGTTTAAAGATAATCTTAAAATCAGTTATTATGCTAAAGAAAATACAGGTCCTGGACACTCTAGGAATTACGGAATGGAACGCGCTAAAGGGCGTTATTTTATTATTTTAGATTCAGATTGCATTCTCCCACCAGAATATTTAACGGCTGTAATTTCCAAACTAAACTCCCAATATGTGGATGGGTTTGGAGGGCCTGATGCAGCTAAAGATACATTTACAGACCTCCAAAAAGCGATTAATTTTTCCATGACATCTTATATGACTACTGGAGGAGTTCGAGGCGGAGACATCTCTATTGAAAATTATGAACCCCGCAGTTTCAATATGGGAATCTCTAAAGAAGCTTTTCAGTCAACTGGAGGTTTTGGACGTATTCACCCTGGTGAAGATCCCGATTTGTCCATTCGTCTGAAAGAAATGGGATATCACCTTCACCTTATTCCCGAAGCATTTGTGTTTCATAAACGTCGTATATCGTTAAAAAGTTTCTACACGCAAGTGAATAAGTTTGGTCAAGCTCGCCCGATTCTAAACAAGTGGCATCCGCAGTCGAAACGATTGGCCTATTGGTTTCCAACAGTATTTACAATAGGATTTATATTTAGTGTTTTGTTGGTCATTATCGGTTTTTATGGAGTTCTAATCCTTTATGGACTCTATTTTTTAGTTGCTATGATTGGCGCTTTTCGGACTTCAAACAGCATTAATGTATCTTTTTTAGTACTTCCTGCCATTGCTATTCAGTTTTTTGGTTATGGACTTGGATTTCTAAAAGCAACTCTAAAGTTGGGGCTTTCGTCTAAGAATGAAACATCATTGTTTCCTAACTTATTTTTTCGCGCACAATGATTAATAAAAATAAAACCATAAAATCCAATTTAGTTCAAGGGAAGCGTTTGAATGTGTTTGTATTATTTTTGGTTCTGTCGTTTCTAATTTCATTACTCGTAAAGCTATCAAATACCTACACACAAACGCTCAAATTTGAGTTAGTTCCCACACAATTATTATCAAATGAAGTTCTGATTTCAAATGCGTCTAAATCCATTAAGGTCACACTTTCAGGCAAAGGTTTTGAATTGTTAAAATACTATATATATCCCCCTAAAATTGAGGTAGATTTTTCACAATTAAACAAAGACAAAGCCCTTTACTACTGGACAGAGCGAAGTCAGTTTGAACATATAATTAATTATTTTGATGAAAAGATCACTTTAAAATCTATTAATCCTGATACTATTTTATATCCTTATGATCGCCAATTTATAAAAAAAATACCTGTTGAAATTGCTGTAAAATCAAGCTTTGCCGTAGGCTATGATTTGGTTCAGCCTTTTCGATCAGAACCAGATTCCATTACGCTTATGGGACCTGAATCAGTGCTAAAAACTATAAATGCTGTACGTACTAAAACTACAACGTTTACTGCTGTTAACACCACTATTAATAAAGTAGTAGGTTTAGATATAAAAAATAAGTCTAATCAGTTAACCTATTCTCATAAAAAGGTATCTATACATGCTGAGGTTGATAAATTTACCGAAGGCACTGTCAGTGTTCCAGTCACTATTGTGAATGTCCCAGAAAATTTAACTATTAATTTTTTCCCCAAAGAAATTAGGGTTCTTTTTTATACTTCTCTAAAGGCATACAACAGTGTTAAAGCCCATCAATTTTCAGTAGAATGTGATTTTAATGCGTTAACAACTGATAACAAGTATTTAAACCCCCTTTTGGTTACTCAACCAAAAACAGTTAAAACAGCTAAATTAGAAACCACCGAATTTGAATATGTAATAACACCTAAAAATGACTAAAATTGTAGGACTTACGGGAGGTATTGGTAGTGGCAAAACTACTGTTGCTCATATGTTTAAAGCTTTGGGTGTTCCTGTTTTTAATTCAGATGATGAAGCAAAAGTGTTGATGAACAGTTCCGTGATCATTAAACAAGAAATAATAGAGTTGTTAGGCGAAAACAGTTATAAAGATGATACGTTAAACAAACCTTACATCGCTTCGCAAATATTTAATACTAAAGCGGTATTAAATCAAATAAATGCGATAGTTCATCCCAAAGTAGCGGCTGCTTTTGATACTTGGGTATCAAAACAAAATGCTCCATATGTTATAAAGGAAGTAGCAATTTTATTTGAAACGCGAACTGATTCTCTTGTGGATTTTATTATTACAGTTATAGCTCCTCTTGAAACGCGCATCCAAAGGGTTATGGAACGCGATCAGAAATCTAGGGAAGCGGTTGAACTTATTATAGACAATCAATTGTCAGACTCAGAAAAAATTAAAAAATCACACTACGTTATTGAAAACAATAATCGTTTAATAACAGAAAAAAAAGTGTTAGAAATTCATACTAAAATTCTAGATGCAATGCATAAATCCTAAAAATTAACATTTGTGTTAAGCTAAGGTTAAAAGGAATTTTAACATAATTTAAATTCTTAATTTTGAATAATGAATAAAAAATTGTTCACTTTATTAGTCATTCTGATGAGTTTATCTCTTATCGGAATTATTTTTGTTCAAGCCTATTATATTAATAATTCGCTTGAAACAAAAGAAGAACAATTTACATTTAATGTAAAAAAAGCATTAACCTATACGACCAATCAAGTTGCTGATATTGAGTATAAAAAATATGTCAAAGCCCTGAGTAAAATCATTTCTGAAGGGAAAGAGCCAGACACTTCGGCTATTCGAAGTATTACAGTTTATAAACAAGACAACAACACGAATCAAATTATCATTTATAATACAGGTATTTTAGAAGAAAATTTCAAAGTACCTTCCCTTATAGATCTTAATATTGATAGCCTTGGGTTGAGTAGTTTTAAGGGCAGAACAACCACTAAAATATATGACAATAACAGTATTGGAGGCGATTTTGTTTCTACCACTGAACAGTCCTTTGAGAAAGTCCTAAATATGGATAAGTTACAAAAGGCTACTTTTGAGTCTCAATACAAATCAGAAATTAAAAATACGCCTATCCATAAGCGTGTGTCATCTGATGGTATTCGAAAATTATTAAGTAAAAAGTTAAAAGAAGATAACATTGATATTGGATTCGAATTTGCAATTTTCCATAACGATATTGGGACAAAAATTCAGTCTAATAACTTTGACCAATCTTTAATTTCTACTATTGGTGCTCCCATTTTTTTGGATGATAATGACGATAGTAATTTTAAACTGTACATCAATTTTCCAGAACGTAAAAAATTCATTATTTCCTCAATAATAGGGGTTACTTTTTTATCGGTTTTATTTACCCTAATTATAATTATTGCCTATACAAGCGCCTTATATCAGTTGATTAAGCAACGTAAAATTTCTCAGATGAAATCTGATTTCATTAACAATATGACGCATGAGTTCAAAACGCCTATAGCAACCATAAATTTAGCGTTAGACGCCATTAAAAATCCACAAATTATTAAAGATCAAGACAAGGTGAAACGCTACCTTCAAATGATTAAAGATGAAAATAAACGAATGAATGCTCAAGTTGAAAATGTATTGCGAATTTCTCAGCTACAGAAAAAACAACTTAATATTAGCAAAGATCGTCTTAAACTTCACGACCTGGTTGAAGATGCCATTACACATGTAGAGCTTATTGTAGAAGATAGAAGCGGATATATTAAAACCCATTTTAATGCTGATAAATCATCGATTTTAGCCAATGAAACGTACTTTACAAACGTGATTGTTAATATTTTGGATAATGCCGTAAAATACTCCAACGATGCCCCAAAAATTGATGTTTATACAGAAAATGTAGGAAATAATATACTGTTAAGAGTTAAAGATCAAGGGAAGGGTATGAATAAAGCCGTACAAAAACGTATATTTGAAGAATTCTATAGAGAATATACTGGGAATGTCCATAATGTCAAAGGGCATGGACTTGGATTGGCTAATGTCAAAAGGATTGTAGAAAATCATCAAGGAACCGTTTCTGTTGACAGTGAAAAAGGCAGAGGCAGTGTATTTACTATAAAATTACCACTAATTGCATAATATTATGGAAGAAAGCTTAAAGAAAATATTATTAGTCGAGGATGATCCAAATTTTGGAACAGTACTAAAAGAGTATCTATCTCTTAATGGTTATGAGGTTGTTCATGCCAAAAATGGAATGGAAGGTTTTGAGAAATTTAAAAAAACAGACTATCATTTGTGTATTTTAGATGTGATGATGCCTTATAAAGATGGGTTCACACTCGCTAAAGAAATTCGTGAAAAAAATTCTGAAATCCCCATTATTTTTCTAACAGCTAAAGCACTCAAAGAAGATGTTTTAAAAGGCTATAAAGTAGGTGGAGATGATTATCTAAACAAACCTTTTGACAGTGAAGTACTGCTTATGAAAATTAAAGCAATTATTCAACGAAAAACTGTTGATACACTTGCTGATAGTAAACAATTTGAGTTCACCATTGGAGAATTTGCTTTTAATTCTAAACTTCGTTTTTTAACACATAATAATGATAAACCTGCTAAATTATCTCCAAAAGAAAACGAATTATTACGGTTGTTAATTTTACATGAAAATGATTTGATGCCCAGAGAAATTGCATTGACCAAAATCTGGAGAGACGATAATTATTTTACGTCTCGTAGTATGGATGTTTACATTGCTAAACTGAGAAAGTATTTGAAATTAGACCCTAAAGTGGAAATTCTAAATATTCACGGAGAAGGGTTTCGACTTGTGGTCAATAAATAACACTTAAAAAACCAGCTTTTAGCTGGTTTTTTGTTGTTCTTGTTTTATGTAATCTGTAATCACTTTTACATCTGTATTGTACTTGAACCATTGGGTAGAGGGGGCTTTTTTAAACCACGTGAGTTGGCGCTTGGCAAAACGACGGGTATTTTTTTTAATTTCTGATACCGCAAATTCAAGGGTCCATTCCTTGTTAAAGTAGTTAAATAACTCTTTATAAGCCACAGTATTAAGTGCATTGCATTTTCGGTATTTAAATACTGATTTTGCTTCCTCTATTAATCCATGCTCTAACATTTTATCGACACGTAAATTTATACGTTCATAGATCAAAGAGCGGTCGGCTTCTAAACCAATTGAAATTGTTTTAAAGTGCCTTTCCGGCTTGTTTTGGTTTAAAAACGAAGAGAATGGGAGTCCAGTACCCCTACAAATTTCAAGCGCTCTAATTACTCTATGTGGGTTTTTGAGTGCAATAGTTTCATAGCTTTTAGGGTCGAGCTGTTTCAGCTCATCTTGTAGCGCCTCTAGACCTTTTGCTTTCAATTCCAAGTTGAGTTGTTCCCTTAGTTCTGGAGCAACATCAGGAAATGTGTCAAATCCTTTAATAACAGCGTCAACATATAAACCCGAACCTCCAACCATAATAACTGTAGATTTTGAGCGAAACAACTCTTTAAGTTTAGCAATCGCTTCTTTTTCAAAACTACCAACGCTATAGGGGTCTTTTATGGATTTGTTATGAATAAAATGATGTGGTGCAACGGTCAATTCAGTAGCTGTTGGCGCCGCCGTTCCAATGGGAATTTCTTTATAAAACTGTCGTGAATCCGCAGATAGGATTTCAGTATTAAATTGCTTTGCCAGTTCCAAACTAAGAGCGGTTTTTCCAATTCCTGTAGGCCCTACAATAGAAATAAGATACTTATTCATCATGAATTTTTTTACCACATTTATGACAATATTCTGCATCATCTTGGTGGTAAGTTTCGTTGCAATTTACACAAGCTTGAGTGTTATTTGGAATCAGTTTTTCTTCCGATTTTGTGAGTTCTGAAGTCACAATTCCAGTGGGCACCGCAATAATTCCATAACCTAATATCATAATTAATGCCGCAATAAATTGGCCTAGTGCTGTAATGGGAGCGATGTCGCCATAGCCTACAGTTGTGAGGGTTACAATAGCCCAATATACACTTCTTGGAATACTAGTAAATCCACTATCTTGCTCACTTTCGACCAAATACATAACGGTTCCTAAAATAACACATAATACAATTACAAATGAGATGAATACCGCTATTTTTGCTCGACTTCGCTTTAGCGCTTTACCTAAATTAGCACTTTCACCAATAAATCGTGTGAGTTTTAAAATCCTAAATACACGCAGTAAGCGCAAGGCTCTTAAAGCGATTAAAGAATGAGTTCCAACAATAAATAATGAAATGTATTTTGGAATTGTAGATAGTAAATCAATTATTCCATAAAAACTAAAAATATATGTTTTGGGATTTTTAACACTAATAATCCGAAGAATATATTCTAAACTAAACAAAATTGTGATGACCCATTCTGAACTATTTAATAGTGTTGCATATTGAGATTCGATACTATCGACACTCTCTAACATCACCAAAAGGATACTAATGAGAATAACAACTAAAAGGAGAACATCAAATAATTTTCCTGCAGGTGTATCTGCTTCATAAATGATTTCATGAATTTTTTGTCTCCAATTTTTTGATGGATTTGATTTTGACATATCTCAAAAATACTAAAAAAGTTTAGTCTTGAAGTTTAATTAGTTTTAATCTTTTATGACGCCGCATGAAACTTTGAATAATATGTTGAGCATCCTTATTGTGTTCCATAGGGGTAATTATTGATTTTAAAACTGCCGCTGTATGAATTTGAAAGTTCAAATTAAAATAAGCATACCCTCGAAAAACACCATTTTCAATTAAGACCGCACTACGTTCGTCCACAGCACGACCATAATCGATAAGGATCATGTTTTGATTTTTAAATGTATGCGATTCAATAATACTAAGCACTCGTTTATTATAAGCTTCCACAGGCTCCTCCGAAACACATGCGCCTGCACAGGTTTTAATGTCATATCCATAACAAGAATTGTTCGTTTTGTACAGACCACAAAGTTTTTGACATAATTGATTTTTTTCAATTATTTTATTGAGAAAACTTTTTCCACTTTCATGGTTGGAAAACGTAGTAATTGGCTTTTGGTTGCCCTTTATTTTTTCGATTTTCAAATTAATATATCCTTCACTGTCTCTAAAACTAAACAGCCCATGCGTAAAAACGGTACGACGAAGAGCACGATTCAATTTGGGTTTATTTCGTTTTATTTCTTCACTTTCCTTAAGTAAGGCCACCAGTTCACTACCCGTTTCATCGTAAGTAACCGTGGCTACCTCTAACTGTATTTTTTTAGATTTAGGAGTTTGACCCGTAAAATGTTGATTGATTCTACTTTTGATATTTTTACTTTTACCAATATATATTATTTCTCCATCAGCTTTATGGATATAATAGACTCCAGTGACTGCGGGTAATTTAGAAATAATATCCGTTAATTTCGGTTCCATCTGATGTCTAGGATCGAGACGAACGGCTGCTTTTATAATTGTTTTTTCTACATCCTTATCAAGAAGCATTTTAAAAAGCTTAACTGTAGCTGTGGCATCACCAGCTGCACGATGACGATCGCTAACAGGAATTCCTAATGAACGCACTAATTTGCCTAAACTATAGGAGGGAAGGTCTGGAATTAGTGTTTTAGAAAGCTCTACGGTACACAAGTTTTCTCGTTCAAAATCAAATCCAAGACGTCTGAATTCAGTTTTTAAAATTCGATAATCAAACTGTGCATTATGAGCCACTAAAATACAGCCTTCCGTAATTTCAACAATACGTTTGGCGACTTCATAAAATTTGGGGGCAGAGCGTAACATTTTACTATTAATCCCAGTGAGGTTTACTACAAAAGGTTGAATTTCTCGTTCGGGATTGACAAGGCTAATAAATTGATCTACAATAGTGTGTCCATCAAATTTATAGATGGCAATTTCTGTTATGCCCTCTTCATTAAATTTACCTCCCGTGGTTTCTATGTCTACTATTGCGTAAATAATACGATTTTAAATGCTGTAATTACGAGCGCCAAAGATACTACTTCCTATGCGAACCATTGTACTTCCACAATCAATCGCTAGAGGATAATCGCCACTCATTCCCATTGAAATTTCTGTAAGTTTTGGGTTTATGTTTTTTAGGCTTTCGAAAGTATTCTTAAGTGTTTCAAACTCTTCCTTAATTTGAGCAGTATTGTCTGTAAAACTTGCCATTCCCATAACCCCTACAATGGCTACATTTTCTAAACGCTTAAAATCGTCAGACTCCAATAAGGTGTGTGCCGCTTCCGAACTCATTCCAAATTTGGTTGCTTCTTGGGCGATCTTTAGTTGTAACAAACAGTGGATTATACGCCCGTGTTTTTTAGCATGTTTATTAATTTCATTAAGTAATTTTTCAGAATCTACCCCATGAATTAAGTCCACAAATTCAGCCATATATTTGACTTTATTTCTTTGTACATTTCCAATCATATGCCATTGGATATCTTTGGGCATTTGTTGGTATTTATTGGCCATTTCTTGAATCTTATTTTCACCAAAAACACGTTGACCTGCTTCATAGGCTTCCATTAATTCTTCAACAGGTTTTGTTTTTGAAACTGCCACCAAGGTTACATGATTTGGGAGCTGTGATTGAATTTTAGATAAATTAGTTTTTATAGACATGCTTAAATCTCATATATAGTAATTCCACTTCTTAATTTTGGATAAATGTAGGTGCTTTTTGGAGGCATAACAGCCTCAGAATCTGCAATAGCCATTAACGTCTTAGTTTCAATAGGAAACAGCCCAAACCCAACGGCATAATCGCCGCGATCAACCGTAGCTTTAATTTGTTCTAAACTATTGGCACCATGTATGTACGCTATGCGTTTGTTTGTTCGAACGTTTGTAATATTTAAAATTGGTTCCAATAATTGTGTTTGCAATATATAAGTATCTAGTTTGTTGATAGCAGAACTATTATCCTGTTTTGATTTACGTAAAGATAAGGAATAAAATAGTCCGTCAATATACATTGAAATAGCGTTTGCTTTTAAACTCTTATACGGGTTTTTGGCTTTGTTTTTCACTTCGAAAACGACACTTATTTTTTCTAAAAAATCAGCCGTACTTAAGCCGTTTAAGTCTTTTATGACCCTATTGTAGTCATAAATTTTCAATTGACTTTCAGGGATCAAATATGTTAGAAAGCGATTAAATGAGTTGTTTTCAGGAGTTTTAAGAGTTGCCTTTTTTCTCGAGCTAAAAGCGCTGAAGATGCAGAACGGTGGTGGCCATCAGCAATATAAAGTGATGGAATGTTTTGGAAACTGTTTTGAATATCAAAAATATCTTTAGGGTGGTCCACTGACCATAACTTATGAGTTTCATTTTTAGTGGCCCATGTATTAATTTTTTTTGAGTTTAGTTTTGCAGCTTCAATTTGAGCCTCCAAAGTAGGATGATCAGGATAAGTGAGCAATACAGGAGCAGCATTGAACCGAACCGTATTTAAATATGTCTTAAATGTATGTTCTCGTTTAGCAATTGTGGCTTCATGTTTTTTGATTACATTCGTATTATAATCTTCAACACTAGCAGTCGCCATTATTCCAGAAAATTGATCTCCGTTATCTTGAGTTGTTTCATAAATATAGAACGCAGCTATGGAATCTTTAATGAGAATTTTAGAATCTATAAACTGTTCATATTTTTGTCTAACCATCTCGTAACGCTGGGATTTGTCAACAGCCAAAGAAGTGTCTTTTTTTAAAGTAATAATACTTAGAAATGTATCAGGGTTTTTCTTAAGACTGTCCTTTAATTCCTTTTTAGTATACGATTTATAGGACTTAGAGCTAAAGTTTTGAAGGGCTTCTTCAGAAGGACGAACGGCTTCGAAAGGGTAGATTTTAGCCATAGTTTTGAGTGGAAATTTGGAGTGAATTTAAGAAAATTGTGAAGCAACGTTCACTGCTTTACGATCTTTTGAATAGTCATAAAAACCTTCTCCCGTCTTAACACCATATTTCCCAGCACGTACCATATTTACTAAGAGTGGGTTAGGAGCATATTTCGGATTTTTAAAGCCCTCATGCATGACTTCCAAAATAGACAAGCAAACATCGAGTCCAATAAAATCGGCTAACTCTAATGGGCCCATAGGATGACGCATTCCAAGTTTCATAACCCTATCAATTTCTTTAACTCCCGCAACTCCAGTATACAAAGTTTCAAAAGCTTCATTTAGCATGGGCATTAAAATTCGATTGGCTACAAAACCAGGGTAATCCTTCACAACAACAGCTGTTTTGTTGATTTTTTTAGAGAGATTTACGATGAAATCAAGAACAGAATTAGAGGTATTATACCCTGTAATTATTTCGACTAGTTGCATAACTGGCACGGGATTCATAAAATGCATTCCGATCACTTGATCTGGTCTCGAAGTTTGTGCTGCGAGTTGTGTAATGGAAATAGACGACGTATTGGTCGCTAATATCGTATCTTCTGGACATGCCATATCTAGTTGCTTGAATATTTCAAGTTTTAAGTCTACATTTTCGGTAGCTGCTTCAATGACAAGACTAGCATATTCGACTCCTTCAGAAATAGATGTAAAGGTCGAAATATTTTCTAATGTTTGTGATTTTTGAGAATCCTCTATTTGTGCTTTAGCTACAAGACGTTCTAAATTTTTAGAAATTGTAGCAATTGCCGCGGTGAGCGCGGCTTGGTTGGTATCAATAAGTTGGACTTTAAACCCTGCCTGTGCAAACACATGTGCAATACCATTGCCCATTGCTCCCGCTCCAATAACTGCAATATTCTTCATAACTACTTAGTTTAAAAACAATTTATAATTTGATAAGCAACTCTTAATGCATCTGTACCATCTCTAAGGGTAACTGTAGGTTTTGTGTTCGTATTTATAGCATCCGCAAAACTTTCCAATTCATCTAAAATAGCATTGTTAGGGGCAATTTCAGGGTTTTCAAAATAGATTTGTTTCTTAATGCCTTCAGCATTTTGTAGAACCATGTCAAAATCTCCTGGTGTTTTTGGCGCATCTTTCATTTTGACAACCTCCACTTGCTTTTCTAAAAAGTCAACACTTATATAAGCATCTTTTTGAAAAAAACGACTTTTACGCATATTTTTCATGGAAATTCTACTTGCCGTAAGATTGGCAACACAACCATTTTCAAATTCAATTCGAGCATTGGCAATATCAGGAGTTTCACTAATCACAGAAACGCCGCTAGCAGTGATATTTTTGATTGGAGATTTGACAACACTTAATATAATGTCAATATCATGAATCATCAAATCTAATACTACAGGAACATCGGTTCCTCTTGGGTTGAATTCTGCCAACCGGTGAGTTTCAATAAACATTGGTGATTGGATGTCGTTTTTAACCGCTTTAAATGCGGGATTGAAACGCTCTACATGACCAACTTGACCTCTTAAATTGTTTTCAGAAACTAATAACCGAATTTGTTCGGCTTCTTCAACAGAATTTGTGATGGGCTTTTCAATGAAAATATGTTTTCCTTTAGTAATGGCTTTTATAGCACAGTTATAATGAGAGAGCGTTGGGGTCACAATGTCAACAACGTCTACTGCTTCGATAAGTGCTTCAATTGAATTGAAAAAGGAATATCCAAATTCAGCTTCAACTTTTTTTCCATTGGAGTCGTCAGGGTCATAAAACCCTACAAGGTCATATTTTTCAGAAGCCTGAAGTAATTTGAGATGAATTTTTCCGAGATGACCAGCTCCTAGGACGCCTGCTTTTAGCTTCATATTATGAGATTTTTTGTAAAACTATGATTTTTTTCATAGCATTTTTAAATCCTAACAACTTTTTATGAAAACAATTGCTGCAATTACCAACAAATAGTAAAGTCAAGCAGTTCAGTAATGTTCATTTTTTTATAAAATTAATTAAACATACTAAATTATTTAACTCATTTCTGAGTTAGTTTTCTGAGCACTATTTGATTTATTAATTTTTCGTTTATTACACTAAATTGCCGTTTATTACATGAAATTGCCGTTTGTTACATAGCGTTTTAAAGTTATAGGTTACTGGTATACATTTGTAGTCAATCAGATTTGTTTATTAATCAACCAGTTTAACCAAATGACTCTTAACCTTAATTATAGTGTTCTATTCATTGTTTTGTTATTCGCAACTCATGTATATGCTCAAAATTTTACTCAACCCCAAAAGTTAACAAAATCTGTACTCACATCAGGAGGGTCAAGAACTGTTTCGCTGGCGTATTTAGATGCCCAAGGTACACTTAGAAAGACTCGAATTCAACAGAGTATTGGTCAGACTGGTGTTGTTGGTTTATCAACCACAGCCTTAAATTCAGTTCAACAAGGGTTTCTAAGTCGCGTAAAGGTATTTGCTATTGATAATTCAGCAACTGAATTTATTAAAAATTTAGACCTTTCTATGTATCCAAATCCATTCAAAGATTTTATAAATATTAAGTTTTCTAAACCAACTCTATTTCCAGTAACTATTGAAGTTTTTGATATAAGGGGGCGTTTGGTTTTAGAGCAACAATTTCAACCATCTAGTCTAGTTTCATTTTCAGCTGATCGTCTAGAAGATGCGAGTTATATAATTCGAGTTTCGAGTGGAAGCCAGGCGTTTCTAAAAAAATTAATTAAAGGCCACAAATAAGACAATTTTATGAATTTAAGTCATATTAAATATGCTGTATTTTTAATTGGTATTTCCGTGAGTTATGCACAGGATATATATATCGAATCTTCTCTTAACAGTGCTTCATTTGAAGAGTTTAAAAATGACGAGGGAGTAAATACGCTTGAAAACAAGTACTCTAAGCCTGTGGAATTAGGCATCGGAGTGGGGCTGATCTTTAATATGACAAAAAATCAACGCTTGAAATGGGATTTAGGTGTTAATTATAACAATTATAAAATCAATACCAGTTTTATATCTGGTAATTCATCAATTCCATCTCAATATAATCTCTACTATGTGTCTTTTAAAACGGGGCCTTATTTTTCTGTAGTGAATCATTCAAGGATTAAATTACAGCTTCATGCCCATAGTTCTCTTGACCATTTAATTTCTGGATCTAATCAATATATGGATAGGTATATAGATTTAAATACTGACAAAAGCTTTAGTAAATTAGTTTTTAATGCTCATTACGGCGCAACACTTGAAGTAGTTTTAAGTGATTCAAATTCATTTTATATCAGCTTCGATTCCAAAAACAGCATCACAAATGCGATTGAAGCTGACCAATCTTACCGACTAAACTCAACATCTATATTAGCCGGGTTACGTTTTAAATTAAACAAAATTCAAAACCCTCAAATACACTAATGATGAAACATCCTAAGCAGATTTTAATAGTTTTGATTCTCATTTTTTGCAGTAATAAAATGGCTCTAGCCCAAACCGCAGGAATTAATTATCAAGCCTTAATTCTGAACTCTGAAGAGATTCAAATCCCAGGTGCTGATGTCGAAGAAAATCAAGTGCCTTTAGGACTTGAAGAGGTGTCTTTTCGTTTTTCAATTACAGATGAAGAATTTCAAGATTTATATAGTGAAGAACAAACCACCACAACTGACGAAAATGGCATGGTATCCTTAATCGTTGGCGATGGAACGCCCCTTTTTTCAACTTTTGAGGACATTGTTTGGAACGGAACGCTCAAATATTTGAATGTAGAAATTGATATTCACAGTCAAAATCAAGGTTATGTTTTTCTAGATCTTCAAAAGATATTGTACTTACCTCAAAGTGGAACTGGAGCCACTGTTGATGTTGCAGATAACTTATCCAATATTCCTATCACTGATAATGAATCTGGAGATATTATATGGGTTGCAGATGTGGACGGCACTGGACTTTCTTCACTTATGGTTTGGGATGGCAATCAATGGCAACTAGCTCAAATGGATTATGACCCAACAAACGAATTAGGACTTGTGGTAGCGCTAAACAACGCAGATCGTGATCTACAATATTCAGCCCCAACTCCTGGAGACCAAGTATGGAATCTAAGCTGTGAATGTATTCAAGTTTATGATGGCACAAGTTGGGTAAATATTAATGCTTTAGATGCTATTGCAGCAAGTAATGGTGTTAATATTGCGACCAACAACACCATCAAATTAGGGGGGCAATTAGATGAGCCTACAATCCTAGCCACTGATGCTACGAATACGCTTTCTGTAACAGGATTAGAGGAGTCGACTTCAACTCTTGACACTAATGTTATGACTGTTAATACGAGTTCTGGAGTTATAACTAGAAGTTCTTTAGCTAATCTTTTTCAAGAAGAAGTGACCTTAACCATCGCGGCCAATGACGGTCAAAGTCAATTTGCCACTCCTTTACCAATAGCATCTCCAAGTAAAGTCAATGTCTATAGAAATGGCGTTCGGATCGGATTTACGGTGCTAAATACAACACAAGTGGAATTGGAGCCTGAAGCTATTTGCTATGCAGGAGATGAGATACGAATTGTTCAATTTACGAATTAATAAGCTTAACTATAAATACTAATAATAATAACCAAATCTTTAAAATTAAAATTATGAAAAACAATTATGTAAAATTCGGATTAGCATTACTAACCTTACTATCCGTAAGTATTGGAAATGCGCAAACAACAACAGGAAGTATTGGAAAACAAGCTCAAGCAGCTCTTGGAGGTGCTACAGGCTTTGTTAAAGTTATTGATAACAAGGGTACTATTAAGTACTTACAATCTGCAAATGGAATTACACAATTTACAGATACAGCGCCTGATGGAGGTATTGTAACTACCTGGCAATTAGGAGGTACACTAACTTCTGACACAAACATTACAACAGGAGCTAATGAATTTAAAATCACTTTAGATTCTGGAGATGAATTTGTAATTGATAATCTGATTCAAGAAACTGGTGCCGCATCTGACGGAACTACTATAGGTACTTCTGGTTGGACTTTATTGTCTAGAGATGAAGCTACAGGCGAAATAAGAAAATTATTAGCTTCAGATTTAGTTAGTGGGATTAGAGTAGAACATACTCAAAACACAAATGCAGCAGCAGATGTAGATATATCAGTTATGGGTTTGCCTGTTTTAACTGCAGGTACAACAGATGCTAAATTATTTGTATACAGAAATGGAGCTAAATTGAGATCTGCAACTGACTTTGTAGCAACAGCAGATACAGTTACTATAACATATAGTGCTACTGATTTGCCAATGTATACTGGTGATGTTATTGAAGTGCAATACATTAAATAAGAACTCTCAAAACTAACTTTCCACAACTAATTAAAGAGGTGCGAATAGAAATTTAGTATAATACCTCAGCTGCTTTATAGCCCCAATAGAAGTAGCTGAGATATTTTAAATCACCAAATAGAACTTATCCAACATATACCAAATGCGCTCTTTTTTTAGAGTACACAGCGTTATATGTGTGTTGTATGTTAATTTATTTTAAACCAATGAATACACTTTTTAGTTTACATAAATCGAGATGTTATATTATATCCTCATTTCTTCTTGTCTTGCTCAGTTTTGATGCGCAAGCTCAGTTGATTCGAGTTATAGATAATAAAGGGACCATAGCTAATGTTCGAAACAACCAAGTAACAACGGCACTTACTGCGCCAACAACTCCTCTCGAGGGCGATATTTGGTTCGACTCCACAACAGCAATCTCTAAAGTTTGGGATGGCACAACATGGAAAGTGATTGACACTGATGTAGTAACTGTTGCTAATATGGCTCCAACCAGCCCAGCGCCAGTAGAAGGCGACATTTGGTTTAACAATACAAACCCAAACACTATTTTTGCAAATGTTTGGAATGGAGCTGTATGGCAGCCAATTCAAAATTCTTGGTTGGGCAATACTACGATCCATCACACTATCACCACAGTTTTGGCAATTACTCAAGCGTTGCATAATAATACAGATATTCATATTGAAAGTACAGGCGATTTATCCCTCACCAGTACCGATGTGTCTGATGCCACTAATTTTTATATCACAAACACCACTGCAGCAGACCGCACACTTTCTTTTACAGGCTTTACGGCAGCTCACCTCCGAAATGGTGGGCCAATTACAGATTTAAGTGGGGGATTGACCCTAAAAGCCAACACCCGATACCTGGCTCACATTACAGAAAATAGCGGTAACTTTTATTTTAATGCGACCGAAGCGGGAGGCGGAGAAAGTGGCGCGATTAGTGACGAAGACAGTGACACCAAAATCCAAGTCGAAGAAGGCACCGATGACGATACTATTCGATTTGATACCGATGGAACAGAACGTGCAGTGATTTCTAGTACAGGGAATGTAGGTATTAATATTAGTGATCCTTCTGATCTTTTTCAAGTTCATAGTGATGATATTTCAAGCCTATCAGATACTGCTACTACTCATGAAATAACCACAGTTTTAACCCAAGCTGATGCAAATTGGCATGAATTAATTTCAGATGTAACGGGCCTGTATATTAAACCAGATGGGTTAAGTTTCGGGGCATTAGCTGTAGATCCCGCAAACAATGCTCATATCCAATCTTTTAAAGAAGAAAACTCTGAAACAAGAGGAATTGTGGTAGGCGACCCTACCATTGTAGTGGATGAAGTGCGAACATCTTATTGGTATTATTTAGTTGATGGAGGGTTCATAAAGGCTGTATTAATTGATTTTCGTTTGAATGGAATCGCCTTAGAAGCCAGAAGAAATTCAGCACGTTTTCGTTCTGTCGTGTCCACTCCAGATTTAGTAACTATTGACCGACAGAATAACGCATGGTTTACAGGCGCAGGATGGACGACCCCTGGGAGCTACCAAATTGATTTAATTCGAGTAACTTCTAAAAATATATTAGGAACTTATCCTTCAAATGTTATTGTAGCGACTAAAACAGGAAAAGTAGGAATTAATGTTGATGCACCAAGTGAAGCCTTAGAAGTCAATGGAAACACTTATTTACGAGGTGCATTGTTGGATCGTTCAGGTAATACAGGAACTTCGGGGCAAGTTTTATCCTCCACAGAATTTGGAACGAATTGGGTAGACAGCAGTACTGTGGGTAACGACAGTCAGACCCTCGCCATAGGAACCACCACAGCAACAGAGACCTTGTTGACCTTGGAAAACAGTCAAGACCTGACCCTAACCACCAGTGGGAGTTTGAGCTTTAGCAGAACCAGCTCTTCAACCTTAGAACTCATTGGAGATGCCAGTCAACTTATTGATGCGGACGGCGACACCCAAATTCAAGTCGAAGAAGGAACAAACGATGATACCATTCGGTTTGATACGGCAGGAATCGAGCGTGCAGTAATAGATGCTGCAGGAAATATTGGAATAGGAAGAGTGGCTAACCCACAGGCAGAGCTTCATTTTTCAAATATCTTAGACAACCGAAAACTCATCTTATGGCAAAATAACTCCTTTACGAATGACGATCATCAATTTTATGGTTTTGGAATTAATGGAGGAACCTTGCGATACCAGGTTCCACAAGTCGCAGATCATGTGTTTTTTGGAGGAACAAGTAGCACCACTTCAAATGAATTGATACGCATTAAAGGAACTGGAAATGTAGGGATTGGTGGACTTGGTGCTAACAATATACCCTATACCCTAACCGTTAGTGGTACTGCTCAAGTTACAGGAGCCATACATGATAGTGATGGCGATGCGGGGACAACAGGACAAGTACTGTCATCTACCGTAACAGGAACGGATTGGATCAACACCACCAATACCATTACCAACGAAATGATTTTTGACGGAGAGGATGATACGAGTGGAACTTACGATGATTACTACTACATTTCAATGCTCATAAACGGAACGGACTGGAAAGTGGTGCGCTACGATAAAACCGATGTGAACGCTGAGGCAGAAGCAATGGGAACTGGAGCTGGTAATCAACCCATCACTTTGGCAGACTGTATAGCCTTAACATTTTAGCTTATGAGAACTTTAATCCTACAAAAAAATAGCAGAGCTTTCAAATCAACCCTTTTGGGCATAATTTTTATAGTGTCTTTATGCTCTAAACTCTATGCAGGTGTTGCTCTTGTTAGTAATGAAATTCATATTTCTGGAGTAGCGACTACTGATGAGTTTCAAGCCAGTGGAGGTATCACTTGGAACAACTCAAGCAGAGTATATGAAATAAATTATAACATTAGGCTTTTGAGTGGGGCTGATGTGCGAGGTATTAACGATTTAATTATCGACATCAAAGCTCACAGAGTATATGTTGACACAGGGGTGGTGAGTGCTGAATTTACAGATCTGACATTCATGAACTCTGTGGGTAGAATTGTCACCGAAAGAGGGTGGGTTTTTGACAATGGAGGAGGATATATATCTTTCAAAAATTGTTCATATATACATAATGTAGAGGGAAATCCAGGAGGAGCAGACCCAAGGTATGCAGATGTTGTTACCATTGAGGATTTATCAAATAGTACAATTAAATCAAGTGAATTTACAGAGCAAGAAGTTGATGTGTTTTTTTCTAAACCAAGAAGGATAAAAAATGGTGTATTCAAAAATGTTGGTCGACTTATTGTTGGGATAGCAGGAAGTAATGTATTTTTCATCAACCCAACCCTTTCCTCAAACATTATCAATGGGGGTTTTATAGGGGTATATTCTGGTGCATCTACAATGCTGCTTAATTTTTTCCCTGATAAATTACCCGCTGCTGTTAATATAGATAATTATAACGGGCAATTAAACGATCATTGGATTTACTGGTTAGGTAGTTCTGTTGATAATTTTAACAGAGATAGTAATAGCAATAGTTTAAATATTAGAAACAGAAAGGATGAGTTGCGTAATATTGGTGGCGGTATAAGATATTATAAATTTATTGGTGCGCAAGGGGCAACGGTCAATGTCTTTGACAGTTTTGCAGGGGGAAAAGCCCCATTTCTTGTTGATCTAACAAGAGCTGATATGCTAAACACAACCCTTGATTATACATTACCAGTATCAGAAAATGTAGAAATTGTAACACGAGCCTTCAGGTACGGTGGAGACACAAATTGGGTTTATACTCCGATTACAGGACAAAAAATTGCGATTACCAAATATGAAAAAGAACTAACCGTCATTGATGTTAGTAATGATCCAACTAACGTAGTGGGAAATGATGAAGGTTATGTTCCTGTTTTAGTTGATGATGACACAAATTTAACCGAGTTGAACAAATCCACAGTCGATGCATACACGACTATTGATAATTTGGATCAATTATATGACAGAGCTAAGTCATACCTTTTAGATAATTACGCAGGTGAAACAACATTATTGGCAACAGCTAATGGATCAACACTAGACTTAGGGAATTATAATCTTGTTGTAGATGCAACTGCATCAAGTGCCTTTGCGGTTAATACGGGAACAATTACGATTAAATCAAGCACATTTGTATCGGGTAATAAGTTTGTAAGTGTGATAACAACAGGAACAATTAGCACAACAAACGGAGAAATTATAGAAATGGGGTATAAGGACTCAAGCGGGACTTACGTTTATGTTAAACTTTCTAATTTAGATCAACAAGATGTTTTAGTAACCGATCAACAAAATCCTGCTTCTCCAGTTACTATCCTCAGCCAATCCAATCTATCAGGAGATTATAAAACACATTTTCAATTGCCTACAAACGGTGTAATTAACGTACTTGTAGAACGTGACGGCTATGCGCCTTGGACAGAGACCGTTCCAGATGGAGACCTCACTTTTGTTCGAGAAGTCAATACTAGTTTGACTACTATTACCGCAGAAAATCAGATTAAGACCATTGATTTATTAACCAAGCTCCTTCAAAAATCAGAAGCTATTTTGAATGCGACCAATAATCAGTCTTTACCCATTCCATCGGTCTCTGTATCTATAAGCACAACAGCAATTTCAAGTGGACCAAGCGTTGATAATCAAAATACAGAACTTGCCATACTACGGCGTATTTTGGCCAAAATGACTGCTGCTAGAGAGACAATACAAAATTAAAAAAAAAGGTATAGAAAATCACATAGAAAAAATTGATGCTACAAAAGAGTAATTTAATTACTGCCAATTTAATGAGTCGTAAAATCACGACTGCTGAGCCGATAACACCACTTCTTAATAAAGAAAATCAGCTGCTGATATTTGAAACCTTAAATAAAATGTTTTTTCAATAAGCTAAAGTTGTAGGCTTATAAAATTTGAAAAAGCGACTGTTTAACTTATCTTTACTTTTTTAATTAATAAGGTAATACTTCAACTGAATTTTATTTTTGAAAGATACGTTTAAACACAAAGGACTACGCAAACAACTTGTGGCAACCTTGGTTGCTAAAGGCATTACAAATGCAGCTGTTCTGGAAGCTATAGGTTCCATACCGCGGCATCTGTTTATGGATTCTAGTTTTTTAGATCATGCCTACCAAGACAAAGCCTTTCCTATTGCTGCCAGTCAAACGATTTCTCAACCCTATACTGTGGCATTTCAATCGGAACTGTTGGAAGTAAAAGCCGGCGATAAAATTCTTGAAATTGGTACCGGGAGTGGCTATCAAACCGCAGTACTCTGCCTTTTAGGAGCGCACGTCTATAGTATTGAACGGCAATTGGAGCTATTTAAAAAAACGAATAAGTTTCTTCCTAAAATCGGTTATGTGGCAAAACGCTTAATTTTTGGAGACGGCTATAAAGGCCTTGATGAAGATGCGCCTTTTGATAGTATTATTGTAACTGCTGGCGCTCCTTTTGTTCCAAAACCCCTTCTCGCACAGCTGAAAATAGGTGGTCGTTTAGTTATTCCTGTTGGAGATGAAGCGCAAATAATGACACTTTATATTCGTAAAGGTCCAAAAGAATTTGAAAAACACGAACTCGGAAATTTTAAGTTTGTACCACTTTTAGAAAATAAAAACTAGAGGCTAATACCAAATAATACGCCGTCGTTCACAAAGCCAGATTGATACGATCGTACATAGTCAATTCGAAGAAAACGATATTTTCCCCAACCAATATTATTGAGTCCTAAACTGAATTCTCGATACGGGATTTTATCTTTTGTTGTAAAACCGTGAACCCCAATAATCAAATTATAATTTAGGGCATTTAGTAAAGGTATTTTGCCTAGAATATAGCCACTAAAATCATGTTCTATGTGGTACTCCATATAGTTTTCGGAGCTGCTTAAATCATAATAGCCAAGGTTTTTGAAACGAGATAAATAATCGCCTTCCAAGTTCACATGAGTTTGATTTCCATTAAGGTGTTTGTAATCCATAAAGGCGAGTTCAGAATTTCCAAAAAATGTACCCCCCAGTAGATTATAACTAAAACGCCCTTTGTTTTCAAGACTAATATTTTGGGTTAGTTTAATATTAAAATGATCAAAATTGTAGTCGGAGTTTGTAGCGCCTAATCCCTTTTCATAGCTAAAGTTTAATTTCGGATATTTTGGATTGGTAAGATTAAACTTACTCCCGGGGTAGCTAAGGTATTTTTGTCCAAAACGAATATTGCCATCCAGTTTGAATTTTATAATATTATGGTTCTCAAAAGGCGCTGTTTCAAATTCTGAGGAGGCAATAGGATTGTTGCTTGTGTAGGCTTTAGTGTCACGATTAAAGGTCGTATAATTAGTGGTGTTGAAAAGTGCCAATCGATTTTCAAAACTAGCAGAAGTTCGAATTCTAAACCCATTAAAAAGTTCTTGCCCATATTGAAGTGCAATGAAACGCTTTTCAAATAGTTTGATGTAATTGTCTTCAAAAGCCAAACTACTGATGTCATTTAGAAACCTCGAAATCGGTTCTTGAGCGTTAAATTGCTCAACTTTTGTACCTGCATTGAACCCGATAGTTAAATCATCGATATTATTAAATTTATACCGAAACCCTAGAGTTGCTCTCAGTTTTTGTGTTTCATAACTGTAGTTGAGTCGGCTTTGAAACGACACATAGTTTTTGTATTCATCGTAACGCTTAGTGTAGTCAATGTCTAAATTTGAATTGAATCCCTGAACCGTATTGAAATTAAACCCACTTAAAGGGCTACTAATACTGAATTGTTTATGCTCAAAAGAATTTTCATAAGTGTATCCCGAAATTAAGTTTCCAAACTTAAATGTATTGTTTTTAGTATCCACCGAATCGCGGTAGGTTTTAGATTTCTTCAGGGTTTGTAAACTATCTTTTTTAATATAATCAACAAGTTCTTCAGAAGTTAACGGTACTGGTCGAAGGGTGTTCCAATAGATTGAATCTTTTTTGTTTGCTTCAGCTTCAAAGGACAAAACTTCATTAGTAAATTCGCTAGAGTCAAAATTGGGGTTTAGCTTGTAATTAGAATAATTAGCCACAAAACTACCATCTCCTTTAAATCCTAAAAATCCATATTCAAATTCAATCGTTTGTGATCTGACAATCCAATACTTACTTTGTTCATCGTAAGAGGTGTTTTGTTTAATGGTTACCAAATTTGCTGCAGGAGTCTGAATTTGATTTCCTGTTACGCTCAGTTCAAGTCCATATAAACTCCATTGCTCTTCCACAATAAAAATAATTCCTGAAAATATACGGTCGTTTTCACGCCGTGGGATAACTTTAATTTTATTAATCAAATTTCCGCGATTGTCATAAAACACACCCTCGAGTTTGTAGCGGTAATAATTAAAAGCGTAGTCGGCAATAGGCGACACGATTTCTGTATTAATATCAATAGTATTATTGTAAAAATTAAAATCAACATCGCTGGCGTTATTGAAGCTAAATCCATTAGAATTTCCGCTCACTTTAGAGGCACTAATTGTTTCTATTAGTTGATTGGGTTTTTGGTATTTGATCTTTGAAATGGTTTCAGATAAATATAAAATCCCAGAGCGCGTAGAATCTAAACCAATATCAAGTTTTACCTCCTGTCCTAAAAATTTTTCTGGGGCATTTTTAATTCGAATCAACCCTTTGGAGTAGAAGTCAGCAGTATATGACTTTATTTTTTCAAGCTGTAATTTTCGATTCTCAATGGCAGCTCTTACAATGCGATTTGCAGGATTTTCATTGGTACTAATCACCACTTCATTTAGAGAAATATTTTCTTCTAATAAAGTAATATCTAAGACATAAGGAAGCTGTTTAATGTCTATGGTTTTGGTTTGTGTTTTATAGCCCAAAAACTGAAAAACAACGCTGTATGTGCCAGTTTTAGAAAGCCCTAATTCATAGTTGCCATTGGCATTTGAAGTCGTCCCTGTATAGGAGTTTTCAAGATAAATATTTACATAAGGAATGGGTTGGTTATTATCATCTGTAATCGTCCCTATAAGTTGAGCCGAAACGGATAAAGTACAGAGGAGGCAAAATACTAATAAACGCATTAAATTTAAGTCTAGGTTATAGTATATATGACTATCGAGACTAATAGTTGTTACACTATTACTTAAAATTCTTCTTCACACGATCAAGGTCGCGTTTATTATCACGGTCTTTGATGGTTTCTCGCTTGTCATAGAGTTTTTTTCCTTTTGCTAAAGAAATGATCAGTTTTGCAAATCCTTTTTCATTGATAAAAAGTTTTAAAGGAATAATCGTAAGTCCAGAGTTTTTGACCTCTTTTTCTAGTTTTTTAAGCTCTTTTTTGTTCAGTAATAACTTGCGTTCTGCTTTTGGTGCATGATTATAATGATTCCCAAAATCATATTCTTGAATGGTCATATTAATCACAAAAAGCTCTCCTTTTAAGTTAAACTCACAAAAACTTTCAGCAATGGATGCCTTACTATCTCGAATCGATTTAATTTCAGTTCCTGTTAATACAATACCCGCGGTGTACGTATCCAAAAGATCGTACGTAAAGCGCGCTTTTTTATTTTGTATGTTAACCGATTTTTTCATCAGAGTTCAAAACTAAGCAAAATATTTATTGGACGGCTAAGAGTTGATGAATAATCTCTCCAGTCTCTGTAATATTTATAATGTAAAGGTTACCGCTTACGAATACCAGTAGGAGGTAGGAGTAAGTCAATTAGAAGTTTCTTGATTGGTCATAGTTTAAGATTTTGGGGTTATGGAATAATGTATTCAATACATGTAGAAAAACTAGTTTTAAAAATTAAAAGCAATACTGTTCCATAAAATAGAATCTGTATTGCTTTTAACTAACTAACCAACACTTATAAGACGAGTCTAAGGTCGAATTGTTACAATTTTTCAGAAATTAAATCGCTTTGATTTCTGAAGACTATTTGTTCATCAAATACATCCAATAAAATTATACTATCCTCTTTGATAGTGCCTGCTAGAAGTTCTTTACTTAATGAATTCAGAACCTCTTTTTGGATAGTCCGTTTTACAGGGCGTGCGCCGTACTCAGGTTGGTAGCCTTTCTTGGCTAAATAGCTAATTGCTTCTTCAGTTGCATCAAAAGTAATACCTTGTTTTTTAGTTAATTTGGCTACCGTTTTTAATTGTAAATTCACAATAGCCTCAATATCATTTTGTGTCAATGGAGTGAAGAGAACAGTGTCGTCAATTCGATTTAAAAACTCGGGTCTCACCACTTTTTTTAATAGTCCTAAAACATCATTTTTAGCAGCTTCTAAAGCGGAGCCAATTTCTGGAATCGTTTCAAATTTTTCTTGAATCAATTCACTTCCAAGATTGGATGTCATAATTATGATGCTGTTTTTAAAATCGGCAATTCGACCTTTGTTGTCTGTCAACCGACCTTCATCAAGAACTTGAAGTAAAATATTAAATGTATCTGGATGTGCTTTTTCAATTTCATCTAATAAAACCACAGAATATGGTTTTCGTCGTACAGCCTCGGTAAGTTGTCCACCTTCTTCATAGCCGACATACCCTGGAGGCGCACCAACCAAACGGCTAACCGCATGTCGTTCTTGGTATTCGCTCATGTCGATTCGCGTGAGTGCATTTTCGTCATCAAATAAATACGCAGCTAATGTTTTTGCGAGCTCTGTTTTTCCAACACCAGTTGTACCTAAAAATAGAAATGTACCAATAGGTTTATTTGGATTTTGTAATCCAGATCTGCTTCGACGAACAGCATCACTTACAGCAGTTACGGCTTCATTTTGTCCAATTACACGTTTATGAAGAACGGTCTCTAATTTTAATAGTTTTTCCCTTTCAGATTGAATCATTTTTGTGACTGGAATTCCCGTCCATTTTGCCACAACTTCTGCGATATCTTCTAAAGTGACCTCTTCTTTTATTAGAGCCGTCTGTTGATTTTTTGTCAATTCTTTTTGAAAGATTTCCAATTGTATTTCGGCGTCTTTTATTTTTCCATAGCGGATTTCTGCAACCGTTCCATAATCTCCGTCACGTTCTGCTTTTTCTGCATCATTTTTGAAAGTCTCGATTTCTGATTTTGCAGTTTGAATTTTCTCTACAAGGTCTTTTTCACTACGCCATTTCGCTTCCAAACTATTACGATCGTCTTTAAGATTAGCCAAATCTGCTTTTAACGCCTTTAATTTGGATTCATCTTTTTCCCGTTTAATAGCTTCAATTTCTATTTCTAGCTGCATGACTTTCCGGTCAAGAACATCCAATTCTTCTGGTTTAGAATTGATTTCCATACGTAGTTTTGATGCAGCTTCGTCCATTAAATCAATGGCTTTGTCAGGCAAAAAACGATTATTAATATAGCGTGTAGAGAGTTCGACCGCTCCAATAATAGCCTCATCCTTAATTCGAACTTTATGATGGATCTCATATTTTTCTTTTATACCTCTTAGGATGGATATAGCACTTTCTGAATCGGGCTCATCTACAATGACCTTTTGAAATCGTCTTTCAAGAGCTTTGTCTTTTTCAAAATATTTTTGATATTCATCTAACGTTGTTGCCCCTATAGCTCTTAACTCTCCTCGCGCTAAAGCAGGTTTCAAAATGTTTGCAGCATCCATTGCACCTTCTCCACCACCTGCACCTACTAAGGTATGTATCTCATCAATAAAAAGGACAATATCGCCTTCACTTTCGGTGACTTCTTTGATGACCGCTTTTAAACGCTCTTCAAACTCACCTTTGTATTTAGCTCCTGCAATCAAAGCGCCCATATCGAGTGCAAATATTTGCTTGTTTTTCAGATTTTCAGGAACGTCCCCAGCAATGATTCTGTGTGCCAAGCCCTCGGCAATAGCAGTTTTTCCAGTCCCCGGTTCTCCTACCAAAATAGGATTATTTTTGGTGCGTCTAGAGAGTATTTGAAGCATACGTCTAATCTCTTCGTCGCGTCCAATGACCGGATCTAAGCGATTGTCCTTGGCCATCTGATTAAGATTTTTAGCATATTTGTTCAACGCATTATAGGTTTCTTCTTGGTTTTGGGATTGAACAGTATGTCCTTTCCTTAAGCTTGCAATTGTGGCTTTAAGGTCTTTTGCATTAACTCCTTGATCCTTTAAAATTTGTGAAATCCTACTTTTAGAATTAAAAATTGCTAACAATAAATCTTCTATCGCCACATATTCTCCACCCGATTTTTTGGCAATAATTGAAGCCTCATTGAGGGACTGCATTGCTGCTTTTGAAAGCATAATATCTCCACCACTCACTTTTGGGAAGGATTCTAGTTCTTTCTCTAAAAGTTGTAAAACAAGCGTTGAATTAAGGTTTAACTTTTTAAAAAAAAACGGCAATACATTCTGATCTACTTCGTAAATTGATTTGAATACATGTTCGTTTTCTATGTGTTGATGCCCGTAGCCTTGTGCAATTTGTTGCGCATGTTGTAGGGCTTCTTGGGTTTTTATTGTATAATTGTTAAAGTTCATAATGGGTTTTTTTGTTTAACGATTTTCAAGAACCTTACCATTTTTTTTAGAACGTCAAAATGGCATTATTAACCTTAATCAACTGACTTTTAGTCGGTTTTATATAAGAAATTAAATAAGATACTATGGGAATCTTTGATTCATTATTCAAATCAGAAGCCAAAAACTCTAACTGGCCAGGAGAACAACTAGAAGATTTAGGTCAATTGGATGCTATATCAGCTGCATCATTTACAACGCCGCAATTGATATTCAAGCACTCGACACGTTGTAGTATTAGTCGGTTTGTACTTGCAGATTTCATAAAACATTTCTCATATTCATCTGTTGAGTTGGGTGCTCATTATCTCGATTTATTAAATCACCGCGATATCTCTAATGCTATTGCCGAACGTTTTGATGTCGTACATCAATCGCCACAAGTTGTACTTATAAAAGATGGCAAAGTTATAGACCATGCCTCTCATGAGGGAATCAATGCGCTAGAACTTAGTAACTTTTTGTAAGGTTTTAAACGCCAAGGTTTTCTAAAAGTTCGGTAAGTTTTTTACTCGATGGGCGTGGTGCATCTGCATCTACAATATTTCCATTTGGATCTATTAATATAAATCGAGGGATACCATTAACTTTATAATTTTGAACAAAGTCTGCCTCCCAACCATTACCCGTAAACAATTGCACGCCTGTTAATTCTTTTTCAGTTACCATGGTTTTCCACGCCTCATGTGCTTTTTCCATTGTTCCGCTTCGTCTAGCATCATCTACAGAAATACTTACAAACTCAATATTTCTATTGTGGTATTTTGATTCTAATGCTTTTAGAGCTGGAATTTCTGCTTTACAAGGTCCACACCAAGTCGCCCAAATATCAATGTATACATACTTGCCTTTAAAGTCGCTTAAAGAGTTGGTTTTTCCATTGTGGTTTTCATAGTTCGAAAACGTTGGTGAAGGTGTTCCTTTTGCGAAAAGTGCTTTCATTTTAAGTTTTTGCTTGAAATAACTTGTGTAAGATTTTTCCATCGCTTTGAAATTTTCGTCTAAGTCTGTAAAGTATGCGGCATCAAGTGTTTTGTAGTCGCCTTTCAGCTCTGTATAAGCAGCCTTTAAATCCTTAAATGTTTTTGAAAATTCAGCTTCTGTACCGTCAAAAATATCAGCAGTTAGGAATTTTTCCTGAAGCAAACTATTAGCAATTATAAAATTACTCCTGTCTGCGTCATCGCCTTTGAATTTCAAAGTCTCATCAAAGGCTTTTGTATCTAGGGTAAATGAAATGGTATTGTTATTTTTTAAATAAATACGACCAACTTCATTGCCATCGTAAAATCGGTAAATTCCTTCTTTAACGTTAAGTGTGTCATTAAAAGAGCCATCCTTTCTGAGTGAAATTTCTTTACTATAGCCTTCTCTATTAGAGATGGTTAATTTTTTTAATTCATTAGAATTGGTAATTTTTCCAGAAAGAGTCACGTAATTTTTTGGGGTTTCTGAGCAAGATCCAACTAATAGTATAGATAGAAATATAGTAAATAAGGGTTTCATGGCGTTTATTTTTTAGAAATTAAATATGTAATTGGCACAAAAATAAGTATATCTCTTAGTTAAATTAATAATTTAACAATTATTTGCGTATTTCTTAAGTAATTATCAAATTTGAGGAATACAATTCGATTCTAATCTAATGCATGAAGTAACCACGAAACCATTAAGTTTGGCCAGGCTTAAAACTTTAATCCTTGAAGATTCAAAGCTTAAGCTTTCAGTTGAAGTGATTCAAAAAATTCAAGAGTGTCGCGCCTATTTAGATCAAAAAATCGCGACTACTTCTGATCCAATATACGGCATTAATACAGGATTTGGGGCTTTGTGTGACGTACGGATACACTCTGAAAACCTAACTAAATTACAAGAAAATTTAGTGCGATCTCATGCGTGTGGAACAGGCGATTTAGTACCAAAATCTATTATAAAATTGATGCTATTATTGAAAATTAAAGCATTGAGTTACGGGCATAGTGGTGTTCAGTTAGAAACTGTAAATCGATTAGTTTCCTTTTATAATAATGATATTTTGCCTGTGATTTACACACAAGGATCACTTGGTGCTTCTGGAGATTTGGCGCCACTAGCGCATTTGGCATTGCCACTTATTGGAGAAGGCAAGGTTTGGTTTAAAGGCCAGCAAACCGCCACCGCTGAAGTCTTACGTCATTTTGATTGGACGCCGATAACGCTTCAATCCAAAGAAGGCTTAGCATTGCTTAATGGCACACAATTTATGACGGCTTATGGCGTGCATTGTTTGTTGAAATCTTTCAAATTATCATATATGTCCGACCTTATCGGGGCCTTATCTCTTGATGCATACCATGGTCGAATTGAGCCTTTTGACCCTTTGGTTCAATTGGTAAGACCACAAAATGGGCAAATTAAAACAGCAGCACGGATTCTCAGTTTTTTAGAAGACAGTGACTTAATGAAACAACCAAAGAAACATGTGCAAGATCCCTATTCCTTTCGTTGTATGCCACAGGTACATGGTGCAACTAAAGATACGTTGGCTTTTGTAAAAAACACGTTTATTACCGAAATTAACGCTGTCACAGATAATCCTAATATTTTCTCCAAAGACGATAAAATCATTTCAGGCGGTAATTTTCATGGGCAATCCTTAGCTTTTGGATTTGATTTTTTAAAAATTTCCATGGCGGAGTTAGGCAATATTTCTGAACGAAGAACCTATCAGTTAATTTCGGGTTTACGGGGTTTACCTTCTTTTTTAGTAGAAAAATCGGGGTTAAATTCAGGCTTAATGATTCCGCAATATACAGCAGCCAGTATAGTGAGTTCAAACAAACAATTGGCCACGCCTGCAAGTATTGATTCAATTGTGTCTTCCAATGGGCAAGAAGATCACGTGAGCATGGGTGCTAATGCAGCCATTCAAGCCTATCAAATTCTAGAAAATGTTGAACGAATTTTAGCAATTGAATTACTTTCGGCTTCTCAGGCTTTGTTTTTTAGGACTCAAAAAACAGCTCCGTTTTTAGAAGCATTTGTGTCTAGCTTCAGAACTGGAATTTCTAAGGTGACTCAAGATAGAGTTTTACATAATGACATCATAAATGCTGTCCAGTTTATTCAAAACCTTGAGCTAGAAAACGACGTTTTATTTGATTAACGAGTTCATAAAAAAAAGCCCCACATTGTGAGGCTTTAGTTTTAAGATTTTTTTGCTTCATTTGATGTCGATATCTTGACGTCTAATTTTGAATCGTCCTTTCCGACATCTAGCGTAATAGTATCGCCTTCATGGACATTTGATTTTATGATTTCTTCGGCAAGAGCATCTTCGATATATTTTTGAATGGCACGTTTTAAAGGACGTGCACCGTATTGTTTATCGAAGCCTTTATCTGCAATAAAACGTTTTGCTTTTTTACTTAACTTAAGGGTGTAACCCAGTTCAGAAATGCGTTCTAGAAGCTTGGCAAGTTCAATATCAATAATACGATCAATATCTTCTTTTTCTAGATTATTAAACACAACGACATCATCAATTCTGTTAAGAAATTCTGGTGCAAAGGCCTTTTTAAGGGCATTTTCAATTACAGAACGCGCATTTGAAGCCTCTTGCGATTTTTGAGCTGCAGTTCCAAATCCAACACCAGACCCAAAATCTTTCAGTTTTCGAGCCCCAATATTTGAAGTCATGATAATTATGGTATTACTAAAATCTATCTTACGCCCTAAGCTATCGGTCAAAAAGCCATCATCAAGCACTTGAAGAAGCATGTTAAACACATCGGGGTGAGCTTTTTCAATTTCATCAAGAAGCACTACGGCATAAGGTTTGCGTCGAATTTTCTCAGTGAGTTGCCCCCCCTCTTCGTAGCCAACATAGCCTGGAGGTGCACCGACCAATCTAGAGATAGCAAATTTTTCCATGTATTCACTCATATCAATTCTTACAAGTGTGTCTTCACTGTCAAATAATTCTTTGGCCAATACCTTAGCGAGCTGTGTTTTACCAACTCCAGTCTGCCCTAAAAATATAAATGACCCAATAGGCTTATTAGGATCTTTAAGTCCTGCACGATTCCTCTGAATAGCTTTCACCACCTTTTCAACTGCCTCGTCTTGTCCAATCACTTTTCCGCTAATGAGTTCTGGAAGTTTAGACAATTTATTGCTTTCTGTTTGTGCAATACGGTTCACAGGGATACTGGTCATCATTGATACTACTTCCGCCACATTGTCTTCGGAGACTACAATTCGATTTAATTTCGATTCAGTTTCCCATTTTTCTTGAGCTTCGGTAAGACTTTTTTCTAAACGCTTTTCATCATCTCTTAGTTTGGCTGCCTCCTCGTACTTTTGTTTTTTAACAACAGAGTTTTTAGTTGCTTTGACTTCTTCAAGTTCAGCTTCTAGTTCAACAATTTGACTAGGGACATCTATATTTGTAATATGAACTCTAGATCCAGCCTCGTCTAGGGCATCAATAGCTTTGTCGGGTAAAAATCGATCCGACATATAACGATTGGTCAACTTAACACAGGCTTCAATTGCAGCATCTGTGTATTCTACATTGTGATGGTCTTCGTATTTGTTTTTAATGTTATTTAAGATTTCTATAGTTTCACTTACCGAAGTAGGTTCAACGATTACCTTTTGAAAACGGCGTTCTAATGCACCATCTTTTTCGATATGCTGTCTGTATTCGTCAAGTGTAGTTGCGCCAACACACTGGAGTTCTCCACGTGCTAAGGCCGGTTTCAACATGTTTGAAGCATCTAAACTCCCTGTGGCACCTCCAGCACCTACAATGGTGTGAATTTCGTCTATAAATAAAATGATATCATCATTTTTTTCTAACTCATTCATAACAGCTTTCATACGTTCTTCAAACTGTCCGCGGTATTTGGTGCCGGCTACAATACTGGCTAAATCTAAAGTGACCACTCTTTTGTTGAACAAAATCCGAGAGACTTTACGTTTTATAATTCGAATAGCCAATCCTTCTGCGATGGCAGATTTGCCCACGCCAGGTTCTCCAATGAGTAGCGGATTATTTTTCTTACGGCGACTTAAAATTTGAGACACCCGTTGAATTTCTTTTTCACGACCGACTACAGGGTCTAATTTTCCTTGTTCTGCCATAGCCGTAAGGTCTCTTCCAAAATTGTCTAATACAGGAGTTTTAGATTTTTTGCCGCCTTTTTGGTTGCTACTTTGACTTGTTGAGCTGTCTTTATTTTCGTCTTTAGGCATATCTTCGCTCGAAAAAGACTCTGCTCTAGGGGTATCTGAGTAATCGTCGTCGTTTGTAATCATGAATTTAAATTGTTCTTTAACACTTTCGTAGTCTACTTTTAATTTATTTAAAAGCTTTGTTGTAGGATCGTTTTCATTTCTCAATACACAGAGTAGTAAATGTGCGGTATTTATAGATTTACTCTGAAAGAGTTTAGCTTCTAAAAATGTTGTTTTTAGAGCGCGTTCAGCTTGTCGTGTTAAATGCAGATTTTTTTTCTCGTTAGAAGAAATCAAAATATTGGGATTGGATGGGCTTAAGATCTCTACTTTACGACGCAGGTGGCTAAGATCGACATCTAAAGCATTTAAAATATCAATAGCCTTGCCGCTACCATCTCTTAGAAGGCCAAGCATGAGGTGTTCTGTGCCAATAAAATCATG
>Ga0115564_10000438_pt1 | contig 41520 bp, 33 predicted proteins | sample COGITO_mtgs_1105_7_FD_88680 | JGI IMG/M metagenome (GOLD analysis project Ga0115564, IMG submission 88680) | Pelagic marine microbial communities from North Sea - COGITO_mtgs_110523 | ecosystem: Environmental > Aquatic > Marine > Epipelagic | place: Germany:Helgoland, sampling site Kabeltonne...
CAAAATAACAAAAGAAAACATAGAACCAATTGATTACCTTGACTTAGGTGGTTATGTTTGGAAGGACCATATCATTAATCGCAAGTTTAAAATTTGTGATGAAAAGAAATGTGATTACTCTGTGTTCATTGGAAATATTTGTGGCAATGACCGAGACAGAACTAAGACAATGGAAAGTACCATTGGATATATGATGCACGGATATAAAAACTTAAGCTATTGCCCGGCAATCATATTGAATGATGAGGTAATATCAGACAACCCCGAAGGAGGTACGGGTAAAGGTTTGTTTATGAACGCACTTTCACAAATGAAAAAACTCGTGGTCATTGATGGTAAAGCATTCGCTTTCGAAAAATCATTTCCATATCAATTGGTATCAGCAGACACGCAGATACTTTGTTTCGATGATGTAAAGAAGCACTTTGATTTTGAAAGATTGTTTAGTGTAGTTACAGAAGGACTTACTCTTGAAAAGAAAAATAAAGATGCTATCAAAATACCTTTTAGTAAATCTCCAAAGATTGCAATCACAACTAACTATGCAATTAAGGGAGCAGGTAATTCTTTTGAAAGAAGAAAATGGGAAATAGAACTTCACCAACATTACAATAAAAACTTCACTCCTCTTGATGAGTTTAATAAGCATTTCTTTGCAGAATGGAATGAAGATGAATGGTGTTTGTTCGATAACTATATGACATACTGCCTACAAGATTACTTAACTACAGGTTTAGTTAAAAGTAAATTTGTCAACCTAAAAATCAGACAACTCTCAGCACAAACTTCACACGATTTTATAGAATGGTGCGGACTTATTGAAGGTCATCAAAAGAATGATAAATTAAGAGTAGACACAAAACTTATGATGCAAGATTTATACTTCGACTTCATAGGGGAGTATCCTGACTACGGACCAAAGGCTAAGATGACAATAAGCAGAACAAGATTCTATAGATGGTTAGTAGCCTATGGCTCATTCACCACCGGTGTTCAACCGTTAGAGGGAAGAGATATGAACGGAAGATGGTTCACTATTGTAAAACCAAAGGTTAAGCAATCATCAATGGACCTATGATAGATACGGTTCATATCGCTATGATTAATTCATTTAATGTTATCATACTTGAATATGATTGGGAAGAAATTGTGGATGGAAAGAATCCATACTTCGCTCATAATATAGCTAAAAGGTTCCCGGGTATGAGGGACTTAGAAAAAATTTTAAATTATTTTATAGAACAAGAAGACTACAAAAGATGTGCAGCGTTACAAAGATATATTCAGGAAAAACAAGATTTGTAATGGATAGAATACCGGGTTACTCTGATGAGATGATGTATCGTCAGTCAAAGTTACTACACGGAATAGTATTTAAAACCAAATTAGTAAAAACGGGAAGAGGTAAGAATGCCGTTATGGTTGAGCAGAGATGCTACGAACATACTGAAGAGGTGGAGCGAAGAGCAATCGAAAGTCTTGAATATTACAAAGACAGAATGGAAAATAAAAAATCAAAAATTAAATACAGAGAATATCAGAAAAAAATTATTGTTAAAGGAAGCGAAATACTTACATTAAAAGGCTTTTTATATCTAACGATGGAGGTTAGAACAGGCAAGACACTTACAAGTTTAGGTATAGCTAAACTTAAAAATAAAAAAAATGTTTTGTTTGTTACTAAAAAGAAAGCAATCAGCAGCATAGAGAATGATTATGATTTACTTAACCCGGACTTTAGTATTACAATTATAAACTATGAATCATTACACAAAGTGGAAGGTGTTTTTGATTTAGTAATATTAGATGAGGCACATAGTATGGGTGCATTCCCTAAACCAAGTAAACGTGCTAAGCAAGTAAAAGAACTATTACAAAAATCAGACAACCCAAATGTAATTCTGTTATCAGGTACACCTACTCCTGAATCTTATAGTCAGATGTATCATCAAGTTTATGGGATAAAGGGAAATCCCTTTTCAAGCTTTGTAAACTTTTATAAGTTTTCTAAACAGTATGTAAATGTTAAGCAAAGAAAAATCAATTCTCTTTACATAAATGATTACCACGATGGTCATCAAAAGATTATTGATGAGATGAAACCATATACTATTTCTTACTCACAAAAAGAGGCAGGGTTTAAGGTAGACACTCGTGAACACATACTTGAGGTAGACGTTGAGCCAATTACAAAGAAGCTTACGGCTCAATTAAAAAAACATAGGGTAGTAGAAGGGAAGGAAGAAGTTATACTTGGAGACACTCCCGTAAAGCTTATGATGAAGCTTCATCAATTATATTCAGGGACCATTAAGTTTGAGTCAGGCAACTCAACAATTATAGATTATTCAAAAGCACAATTCATACACGACAACTTTGCAGATGTAAAGATTGGAATCTTCTATAAGTTTAAAGAAGAACTGAACGCACTTAAGAAGATATACGGAGACCAACTGTGCACAGAACTCAGTGTCTTTGAAGACACAAGTAAGTCTATAGCCTTACAGATTGTATCGGGTCGTGAGGGTATATCCTTACGAAAAGCAAAGGCACTTGTATATTATAACATAGACTTTAGTGCTACAAGCTATTGGCAGTCAAGAGATAGAATGACAACTAAAGATAGATTGGAATCAGATGTGTATTGGATATTCGCTAAGGGTGGAATAGAAAAAGATATTTATAAAGCAGTATCAAAGAAGAAGGACTTTACAGTAAATCATTTTAAAAAGATAATATGAATAAACAAATAGCAAAACAACTACAATCATTTACTGATGAGGTGTGTAGAAGGTATTCCAATAAAGAAAGAAAGAACAACTACAATAATGAAACTTTTAGTGTGCAGGAAATTATACCAACAAGCGACCATACTGCAACTGTTATTTATGAAAAGAACACGGGGAAAAGAGCAGCATTCTTTTTCTACTACATCCCCGGCATAAAAAGATGGCATTACTTTGTACCTACCGATAGTCATATAAACGGAATGACTTGCTTTTCAAATCAAAAGATAGAGGTCGAAAGGCATAACTATAGATATAACTTCCAATAAAATATTTTATATTTGTTATATGAGGTTCTTAAGATTTTTACTGATTTGGATTAGTCAAAACTTAGCAATACCTTTTTGGGTAGTAGGTCACATACACCTGTCTATTCACAACTATCACGATGTAATAGAGATTGCATCATCATTAAGTATGAACCTTATTGTTGCTATAGGCTTCTTTGAGGATTACAAAAAGAACGGATGACTGAACAACAAATACAATCAAAAAGAATAAAGCAGTTAGAAGCTGAAGGATATTATGTATTAAAATTAGTTAAGACAAACAAGAATGGTATACCGGATATTCTTGCTATACCACCAAACTCTAATGTAATCTTTAGTGAAGTCAAGACACCGAAAGGTAAAGTGTCAGAACTACAAAAGTATAGACTAAAAGAATTAGAGAAATATGGATTTACAACTGAAGTATTTAGAGGATGAGTTAGCGTATGAAGTTGATGATTGGTTTTATCAGCAGCTTAGCTACTACAGTATTGATGATGCATCTTTAATCATTGGACAAACTGTATCTGTAATGGAGTTTCTTCCAATAAAAAATGGATGGACCCAAGAGGTTGCAGGTGTAATAAAAAAAGAAGAACCCATATTTTTTGTTGTTGAATATTTAAAACAAGAAACAGAAAGACCTATATTAGTAGACCTTAATGAAATAGAAGTAGATGAATACTTAGATTTCATATCAAATAACAACTCAATCAAATCACATATAATAAAAAATGAGCCAATTAGAAACTTTATACTTGAAGGAGGAACAATTCAGCCACCTGAGAACGATAGTGAAGACTCTCTTAGGAGTTGATGTACGAAAAGACAGAAGCAGAGTACAACACAATGTAAATGCTAAAATGATTTATGCTACCATATTAGGTGAAGCGGGGTATGGTTGTAGTGTTATAGCGAAGTCGATGTTAATGAACCACGCTTCCATACTACACTACTTTAAAAACTTTAAGTGGTATGTAAAAACCGATGTTCAACTGCGTAATAACTACGAAAGAATTAAATCAGAATTCAATAAGAATTATGACCCAATTTATTATGCGTCAGAAAATGAACTAAAAAAAGAATTAATTTCTTTGAGAATTAGAAACAAAGAGTTATCTTCGGAAACAGAAAAGCTTAGTTTACGTCTAAAAGAATTCCAAGAAAAAGACAAAAGGCTTCAAGACTTGTTTAAAGTGATACAAGAAAGAACCCGAGTTGGAACTGAAGATGTAATCTTACATAAATTAAATCAATTCTACAATGGTATTTACGACAAGTGAAATAGAAAAGGTACTTTCCTATAAGACTTGGTCCAATAAAAGAAAGCAGGACAGGCTTCTTGAAATGGATTGCAGTATGCATTGTCATCTTGGTACGGACTCTACAAGGAAAGAGAAAGACGAAGTTAAAAAAATGTCTCGTAGAATTTATTTAGCAATTAAAACAATTAATAATAGTATGGGAACTTTGTTCTTACAAACAATGGACTCAAAAAACACATTAAAAGAACCCTTATAGAATGGCTCCTGACCCATCAGCGTATGACAAAGAACGTATCGCTCACATCAACTACCTGATGGATAACATTCACGACTCTACTACTGAAATCTACGAGGCTCTAATGGATAGAGACTTTGAGGTTTTAAAATCACAAATTAAATTGTTGCAGTCTATCTTAAAGGATATTTCAATATCAGTTGAGGATGACATATGACTATCAAGAGATTGCTTCGGAGCAGCAGCTATTTGCATTTATAAAAAAAAACTTTATACAAGATTTAAACCCTACTAAATTTACAAACAGTAGGTATGATTGTTATTCTTCCAAATACAATTTAGATATAGAGTTAAAGTGTAGAAGAAAACACTATGATGAATTAATTATAGAAAGAAAAAAATACGACTCACTTATGGAGCGTAGTACAACTTATGGTACAATACCTGTTTATATAAACTCCACACCTAAAGGTGTTTGGGGTTTTTATTTGCAACAATATGAAGTAGAATGGTCACGCAGAGACCTACCTAAACAAACAGATTTCTCAGATAGACAAACCATATCAAAAGAAGTAGGCTACTTAAAAGTATCAGAAGGTGTAGACTTAATCCTTCTTCTTTCTTCTTCTTTTCCTTGAACTCTTTGATAGCTTAGATTTTTTAAATCCATCAGTTGCGTAGTAGAGTTTCACTTGTTTATCAGTGAACACCCTACCACTTGGACTTACGTTTTTATTTGGACCAACTTTCTTAAATGGCATTAGTTATATATGTCTTTAAGTTCATCTTTAACTTCTTTTTTCATCTGTTTTAACTCCTGCTCGATTTCATATGTGGGTCTTTCTTTCCCGTATAGTTCTTCGTACAACTCAGGGTCAATAGCCTTTATTGTTCTCTTACCTTCTGCAGTAGTTGTTTTCTTTTTAGTTTTACTCTTTGGTTTAGTTTGCCCATAACCCGGTCTGTAAGATGGTGTAATACCAAGTGCATCATACATATCATCCGAGTCTCCACTACCACCAAGAAGTTTTATTAATCCTATTGGTGCATCAAGTTGCATTCCTGAATAAATTTCTAACAACACTCTCGTTGCTTGAACTAACCCATCAGGACCACTGACATCTTTAATACTCTTGAATATTTTCCTAACTACAGATGTTAATGGGTTTACAACATCAGAGATTGGCTTTCTATCTTTCTCAGCGTATGCTATTGCCGTTTCAATTGCAGAACCCATAATAGGTATAGCATAGATTAAGTTAAGTCCTAACGCTGCATCTCTCAATGCTTTGTACGCTCTATCTTTCTCTCCATCTTTACCGTGAAGTAATGCAGGTGCGTATGACACTGCGGTAAACGCAACGTTTGCTAATGAATAATTTAAAAGCAATTTACGAAGCTGCTCTCTCTTAGGCATTTTACCCTTCATAATGTCGCTTGTTACATTCATAGAAGATTGGTAAACGTTGTTCATCATTAGAAATAAAGAACTACCAAACATTGTAAACGTTCTGTTAAGAGCATCTGTGCTTTGCTGAAGTCCTACTTTTTCTGTTGCTCTTCTTGATTGCTGAGTAGAGTTATAGTCATTGAAATTTCTAAGTGCTTCATTTTTATCTACACCATTTCTGATTTGTCTGTTGTATAAAGCTTTGTATCCGAGTACACCAAGGATATCCCCTGCCACTGTAGTAAAACCTTTTACTTTTGTAAATGCTCTTGCAGCACGACCCTTTCTACCTTGTTGTGCTTTTGTTTTCTTAAAAGTTCTACCACCCGATTCAATACCAAATACATCACCTTCTAAACCTTGCTTGATACGATTATCAAAAGTTGCCGATATCTCTCTTGCTTCCTTAATATTTTTTCTTAAGAACAACAATACCTCAGCATAGTCTTTCATAAACCCAAGTGTGTCTAACCCCGGGATATATTTACCTGATGGCAATGCGTTATACTTTTGCCACGCAAATATAAATGAAGACATCTGCTTTGGAATCTGAACCAATTTCAGTGCTAAAGCAAAACCTGTAAACAAAGATTGTAATTTTGTAACGACATCTGCACTCTCTACTTGTGGTCCCGAATCAGGATTAATGGCATAATTAAGCGACCTTGAAAACAATTGCTTCATACCTGTTTCGTTTAAAAGGTTTTGTATTCCTTGGTCCTGAAGTATTGCGTTCATTTCCTTAACACCTACGGCATATGCTTTGTACTTCTCCATAGCCTTAACGTGCTCCTCCATAACCTCACTGAAAGACAAGCCTAATAAAACATCTCCTGTTAAATCAACACGCTCTTTAAGTGCAGGTGAAAACTCTGCAGTAAACACCTTGTTAAATTCTCCTTGAAGAATCATATCGTTGGTGATTGCTCCTTTACTAATTGTTCTTGTAGGAAAGTAATTTTCTACATAACCAAGACTAACATCATTTACTTGTTGGTAAACTGCATTGGTCTCTTCAAAATATTTATTACTTAAAAAATCTACAGTTTGCTCTACCAACTCTTGATTGTCTTTACCAATAAATGTTTTAACCAATTCTAAATCCACCTCCATCTTAGCCAACTTTTCTGCCTGAATTGGGTTTAGAGATAACGCATAGATTCTCATTGCTTGGTCTTTATTGAAAACATTTGAGGTTCTATTACCTGTTTCTGTATCTATAAATGACAACTCTTGAACATCTGTTCCTAATGAATACTTCCAATCGGTCCATTTTTTACCGTGAGTAGAATTAGTCATAGCATTCATATCACTTTCGGTTCTTCTAACACCTTGAAGATTTCTTTCATCGAAGTCGTTCAACACATTAAAAAATGTTTCAGTAAACATTCCGTCTCTATTTCCGTCAAGTATATTAGTAAACGTTTTAAAGTGAGTAACATAGTTTTGCATAAACTTAGCTACACCATTTGATGTTAAATCTTTTACACCATCTTCTTTAAACTGATTAAAGAATGCAGTAACCGCTCCAAATAATCCTTTTTCTTTAAATGCTTTTCTAATAAACTGCTTATTCTTCTCAAGACCGTTATCGTTTAGTGGATTACCGTTCTCATCATATAGCTGACCAAAGTCGTCTTTTATTTGTTCATTAAACTCTTTTTGTTTTTCTTCTACTTTCTGTCTTCTTTCTTCTTTTCTGTTGTTTAATCTTTGAATTGATTCTTTCCTTGCACTCTTGACATCTTCGAGTAACTCCTGAACATCTTCGAGTTCCATTGTCATAACGTCTGAAAAAGAATCCATTGCAATTCTTCTGTCAAGAAGTAATTTTTCTTTTGATGTAAGCTTCTTACCTTCCTCTTGTTTCTGAAGTATTTCTGTAATCCTTTCGTCTCTAACGCTATCTGCTAATTCCTGTAATGTTTCGAAGTCTTGTTTCATTACTGCATCCAAAACTTCTTTTACTTGAGAGAAATAGGCTTGACCTATTGCATCTAACCCTGCTGCTCTTACCTTGCCTGAAGATGTTTTAGATTTTCTTGCTTTCTTTTTTACTATAGTTAGGATGTCTTTTATTACTCTGTTCTTTTCATTATTTCTTTCAATCTCAACTTCTTTTAAAACCTCAGACATTTTACCTATGAAGTTTTTAGGTGTAGTTGTGTTGACTGTTTTTAGCAATCTGTTGATTACTGTTTTAGAATAATTCTTACCTGCAGGTAGAAGCTTACGAATAATCATTCTCATTCTTCTTTGTGCATCTGTAAGATTATCTGCACTTATCTTTCTTTGCTTAAGATTTTTCTTAATGTTATTTATTTCTCTTGCAACCTTAGCATTTCCTCTAATACCAAGTGCTCTATCAAATGCAACAAGTAACTCGTTCTGTAATTGTTCAGTTTGAATTTTAAATATTGGGTCGGCTTTTAAAGTATCAAATGCTTTTTCTCTTATCTCAGAAAAAGTTTTAATTCTTCCCGTCTTGTCAAATGCAAATTTATTTACTGCAGTTCTTACATTATTAAATAATCTAAAACCAACTTTTGCACCTTCGTTCACATCTCCAAAAACTCTTGGCATAGGAACTCTTAATCCTATGTTTACCACCATTGCCTTGTTGATATCAGTTGCACTAAAGCCTCTGTTTTTTAACACTACTCTAATTGATTCATCAGGGATACCTTGGTCTCTTCCTTTCTGAATAATACTATCTATACTCATCCCGGAACTAAACATAGCTTCAGGGTTTTTTAAAGCTTTTGTTTGAGCCTCTGTCATCTTCAGTGGCTTACCTGCAAAGATATCTGCTAATGCAGTACCTAAGAATTCATCAAGTGTTAAGTTTTGAATCTCTTCTGCTGACAGGTCTTTAGACATTTTAAATTGAGACTTGATATAATTCCACATACCAATCAACCATTCGCTGAACTTGGACTTGATAGAACCATTAACTATTGTCTCACCTTTATTACCAATAAGAATAGCCATAGCTTCTCTCGTGGCTTTATCTACATCACCATCAAATCTTTTAAGTTGTTTTTTAAACTCATCAGTTTCTTGAACAACCTCAGCACCCCTCTTGTAAATCTCTCTACCTTTCTTTGTTGTCTGTAAGTAGTCTGTCCAAACGTGACCCATCTCGTGTATAGATGTATTGTACAAGGAAGACTTGGTTTCGTGCACCTCAGGGTTGATATAAATATCTCCATCCACTGTTACACCATAAATAATTTCATCACCTCTTAGATACGTTCTAACGTTGTCTTGAGACATTACATTGTTGAATGTATCTACGTCTGAATTGATTACTACAGACGGGAACGCTAAGTTCATAAATGCATTTAGTTTGGTAGACTCATCAGGATTGATGGCTGCCATAATACCAATATAATCTTTATCCGGAACACCAATCCCCACACCTGTTGTTTGAGTTCTTTTTGTTTTAGCAGCAAACTTTTTACCACTTGATTCAGAGGTAATCATCTTAGCCATTATCTTTTCGAAAGCTTTAGGATATACCGTTTCCATTGATTGTGGATTTTCAAGTATACCAATTGACTTTCCTCTAACACCATATTTGTAATTAGGATGTGTGGTCTCTATGATACCCGGATTTAAAACATCAACACCAACCAACGCAACAACGTTACCAATAGGTACGTTTTTTAGTTGTGGGTCTGTAAGTAAATTAGTTATCTGAGCCAAGTTTAATTTAGCTGCATCCTGTTCTACACCTTTCAAAAGTTCTTTTACTGTAACCTTTGTGCTTTTAGTTACTCCTCCAACTTTCTTTTCTTTACCCTTAGCTTCCTGAATGACTCCTGTGGTTAGGTATCCAACCAACTTTGCTCTCATAGGTAGAGACATATTCTCTATAAATTGAGGAGTAAGTGCTTGGTCCATTGTTTCAACCTTGCCTTCTCTAAATCTTTTTAATAGGTCAGTTAGGTTTCTAATATTCTTTTTATCAGTAGCGTTCTTTTTAGGTTTAGCCTTTAAATTAACTAAGTCCTGCTTCATCTGTGTTTTTAAAACACGAACTGCTGACTTTCTGTTTCTCTTAGGCAACGTACCTATATTATCTGCTAATACTCTTACAACTGCTTCGTTAGATTGCATAGCATCTTGACCCATCTTAACAATGTTCATTGGAACCAAACCATTGTACTCAGGATTCTTTGCCCAAAAATCTTTAAATATTTCTTGGTTTTCTTGATAGATTTTTTCTGCTCTTCTTATAATAGTCTGAGCCTCTTTCTCTTCCACATTTGCCCAAGCTGCTTGTTCATTGCCTACAGTTCCATTGAAACCAATCGCACCCTTAAGGTCTTCAATTACATTCCCCGTAACAGGATTAGTAACGGTTCCTGTTGTTAGTTGGTCTGTAATACTAAACATAGTAGGAACACCCTTGACAACTTTAAGATTAGTAATCTTCAGTGGTTTATCTGTTCTACTATTTAGTTCATCAACATCAATCTTTTCTGATGTCATTTCATCAGGTGTAATCTTAACATCAACGTTTGGACTTTCCATTGCGTTTATTGCATTGGTCACTTCATCTTCAGCTTCTTGCTTTGCATTTTCATCAGTAGTCTCATCTATCTCTAATCTGAAATCTACCTTTGGTTTTTTACCTGATTCCTCTTCTTTTAGTGAAGCCTCAAAGTCTTCTGCTGCTTGTTGGTTTTCTGTTTCTTTTGTTTCTTCTATAACACCAACACTTGCTTGACCTTGACCTTGATTAAGAGCAGGAGTTGTTTGAGTACCCTCAGGCAATGCCGGAGTGGTTTCTTCAGTTTGTGTCTTTGAAGACACTTCTTCTGTTGTTGTAGGAACAATGCCTGTTTCTGTAGGAACTTCACTTTGTTCTTCGCTTACCTCTGTTTCAGCTTCAGGTGTATCTCTTACCTCTGTTTCAGTTTCCGTAGTTGTTTGAGCACCACCTCTTGCTTCTTGAATATTTGCTTCAACTAACTTTCGAGAAACTAACTTAGATACCTCATCATCATTATCTACAGTTGCACTCATACGAAGCAACTCATTAGGACTAAGTCCATTTATAAAATTAACAAACTCTTCTTTAGAAACTTGTTGTAATCTTCCAAATCTATTTTTCTTAATTCTATAAGACGGTAACCCTTCTCTTACATCAGAAACGTTTGCTTGTTCTCCAATAGAAAAAACACCTGTACCTGCAAGAATAGTTTGCTCGTTTAGTGGTCTTGTTTTTCGAGTAGTAATTATGTCCTCTAACTCTTTATTTATTTCACCAATCTTATTACTGAAAATTGATTTTCTATTTGGTGTTGATGACATTTCTTCCTTAGCTGCAAGAAGTTCCATAACTCTTGTTTCTACTTCGCCATTTCTTTTAATTCTTGAAAATGCTCCTGTGTTATTTAACAGTTCCCTTGCAGTCTTTCTTAAACCAACATTCATTTGTATACGCTGATTAGTCTCAGCATCTATCTGACCAAGACGTTCCATATTATTTGCCCAAGCAGAAATCTTAGTTCCTGAAGACAACTCATCAGACATAAACTTTATATCTGTAAATGCTGATGCTAACTCTAAGTTGTTTCTGCTTCTTGCTTCCATAGCAAGATTAATTGCCATATTAGATGTGTTGTTACCCATAGCACCACCCATCTCAGCCATTATCTCTTTGATGTTTATATCATCACCAACTGTTATTTGAGCAGCAAGTTCGCCAAAGCCTTCACCAATTGGGTCAGCTATCATACGTTCTGCAGTTAAAGCTGCAATTCTCGCTCCTTTTCCTGATACACTTCCAACTCTTATAAGGTTACCTGCTAATTTTGCAGTAATTAAATCTACAATAGCAATTGGAACACCTCTTTTAAATCCACGCTCTTTACCTTCTGCCCAAACTTTTTCGTCATTCAAAGCTTTTGCCACAGACTCAGGGTCTGTCATATCGTATCCTTGATTTGTAATAGCCTCAAGAACTGCGTTGGTATATTCCATTGCCAATGAAGTAGCTGCAAACCCTGTTCTTGTACCCCAAGTAAATCCTGTTGCTGCTCCGGCAGCATTACCTGCACCGGGAACAATACTACCGTAGGCAAACCCTGTTGCAGTACCTGCAGCCATAGATATAGGAATAATCTTTTTACCATACGGCAACATCATAGAGATACTATGTGCTGCTAATGATGTCATCCACTCAAATGGGTCGTCTAAAATAACATCCCAATTCTCATCCATATTGGATGCTTTCTCCCATCTATTTAAAACTCTTGACCTTTTATCAGAAGTTCGATTCATATAGTCTACAATCTTCTCTGCCATTAATGAAGTAGACTCAGGGTCTTTAAGGTCAATACCATCCATAAACCCCGGGTACATTGTAGCGGCTAAAATTAAATCACCTGCTTTACCCATATTGGTTCCGTTCTCTAAGGCTACTTGAAACCCTTCCCAATTTTCAGCATACTCTTTTTCAGCATACTTGTCGTACTTTAAATCATAGTATGTTGAAGCTTCTTTATAAGCATCTGCAGCAATCTGAGATTTGTATTGTTGAGCACCATACTCTAATTCAATAACTTTTTTTAACTCAGCCTCTCTTTCGTTTTGTGGTTCGTAAAGACTTAATTCACTTGGCTTCACACCAAAATATCTTAAGCTTTTATTTTCAATTGCTTGTTCAGCTTCTTTTGCGGCAACGTTTATTTTTATTGCATCCCCAATAGTAGCCTTTCTTCTTTTTTCAAGATAAAGGTCTGCTTCTTCCCTAACATACATTGCTTCGTCATCAAGATATGCATCTGCTAATTCTTCTCTTCTTTCTGTAGCAGCCTTTTTAAGTTCATAAGAATCATCCCTTAATCTACCATTGATATAAAATTTATCATATTTTATTTGGTCCTGAGGACTAAGGTCTTCTTGTTTAAACGGAGCACCACTTAAAAAGTTTTCTGTGTCTTTAGCTTCGTCATAATCAGATAAAAGTTTTCTTTCAGTAGAATAATCAAGACCTCTCTCTTGATAGTATTTTTCCATCTCTGCCTCTGCAGTAGCCACATCTTTCCAACTGCCCTGAGCAAAAGCCTCTGCTTCTTCTTTGGTGTCGAATTCAAAAACCTCATCTCTTTCTCTTGCCAATTTTAAAGCATCATCAAAAGTTAAGTCTTGATGCCACCACATTCCATCTGATGTATAGTGGTCAGGATTAACAGGATGCAGCATAGGTATAACCTTGTGCTTACCATCCTCTTCAAACGAGGTCATTTTAACAGTTGATACTGTTCCGTCTTCGTTTTGTAAAGGAATCTTTCTTAATGTTTTTGCTTTGATTGCTTTTTGAACTTCAGACGATAAAGGTTTTTTAGCAGCACCACCAAGGTTTCCTTTTATAAAGTTTCTTAGTTTATCTGCTCCTTGTCTTTCCCCGTCAGATGTGAACGGGTCTAAATCAATTGTAGTTGTAGTTTTTCCATCAGGTGCAGTTACAGTAACGTTATCACCAATACCTGATTCAACAAACCTAAACCCATATTTTTTAAATTTCTTTATTAAAAAAGGAACAACTTCTTCCTCTTCTTTATCTATAAGAGAAGCATCTATTTGTGATATTTCATTTATAAAAGTTTCGTCTTGTAGTACACCTAATATCTCCGCATTCTTTAACTCTCTTTCTATTTCTTTAGCTTTAGCCTCTTGCTCTTGTTGTAGTCTTAGGTCCGGTAAATCTTTATTTCTTTGCTCTGTCGTAAAAGCAAAGTCTGCTGCCATTTGGTTTTGTGCTCTTTCAAGAACATTTTGCTCAGGATACATACCCATATTTTGGGTAGACATAGGACTTACATAACCATCTTCTCTTGTGTCTTGTGGAGCACCCGGTGCGGTTGGGTCAAAACTAAATGTACTTGGGTCAAATTCAGGAATGTCGGACAAATCCGAAGAACCATCTTCCGAAGAAGAAACCATATCTTCTTGTGGTTGGTCTTTTTTTTTTACTCCTGCAAAAAATTCAGGAAACTTAGAATTTATAATATCGTAATTTCCTGAGTATTCCGGATTATTATAAGTGGCAATATAGTCCTGTAATACCTGAACATCTATTCCACTAAATTCAGGAAACTTAGAATTTATTACATCTATATTCCCTTTATATGCCGGGTTGTTAACCGTAGTAATGTAATCCCTTAACAGTTGTTCAACCTCTTCTTTTGTTTTGCCTTCTAATGGATTCATACTTTTATATTATCTTGATGTCCCACCACCTGCGTTATTGTTGGCGGCTGCTTGTTTCTTACTTGTTCTTGTTGTACTCTTTATGTTTTTTCTTTTTCCTTGTGTAATTAAACCCTTCTCTTCCAATGAGGTTTGATTAGTAGACAAATCATAAATAGATTGCCACCAAGAATCAGGTGGATAGCTTGAACTAAAATCAGGAGATTTAACCACCACATTCTTTTTTGCATCTAATATTTCAATATAATCATCTGTACCCCATCCTCCTGCTCTAACAGTATAGTTACCTGAAAGACCCGGGAGTGAATTTACAAATGCTTGTACACCGGGGACAGAAGCATTTTTGTCATCAAGTATAATTGCATTTTCAGGAATAGGATTCTCTGCCTTTATAACTCGTTCAAACGCTTTCTGAAGAGGTTCCTGAGTATCTGCTGCAGTACCTGCACTAAATCCTACTGATTTATCATTAAACTCTCTGTCTTTGTCAAATTTAGATTTTGCAAGAGTAGCATCTACATCAGTAATTTTATTGTCGTTGGACAATATTTTATTTACGTTACCTTTTATAAATGAAGCTTGGTCTATTCGTACCCCTGCATCATCAGTAAAACTCATTTCTTCTGTAGTTCCGTCTTCGAACTCTACAATAACACTTGTTCCATCCCTATCAAAAGATACGATTTTATCGTTAAGACCTCTTAGGAAATCTTCTGCCTCCTTAACCTCTGTATCATTACCATACCAAAGCTTAGCAAAGTTACCTACTACAGATTTGTCTTCTTTGACTTTTTTAGCATTTGCATCTTCGGTTGGAGTTTTAGGTCTTGCCTCAAACTTCATTCTTTCTGTATCTACTTTTTCCTTGTAGTCAATTTGCATCTCTGCTTGAGCGGATAATGTTCTTGCAGCAACTGCATTTTGTTCGTCTGTCATATCTGTAACAGTACGACCATTTTCTGATTTCAACAAAATTACATTTTGCTTTCTCTTTCCGTTAGCATCTAAAGTATCAGCCTCATCAAATGTGGTTGTATACTGCTGACCATCGGGAGTGGCTTTGTTAAAATCCATAAGGATAGATGCTCCGTTAAACGAGCCGTTTTGCAATTGACCTTGTGCCCAAGTTTTAGAAGACTCTTCCCATAAACTTAATGCCTTCAAATCACTTGGCTTGACTCCCATTTCTGCAGCAAGTGCTGCTAATTTTTTGTCATCCATTCCGGCATAGCCACCTTCTCTTTGTCTTATGTCTTCAATTGTTTTTAAAACACCTGCAGTATATGTTGTGCCCATACTTTGAACAGTTGCTTTTATATCTTGACCTAAGGAATTTGTCCATTCCTTAGCATTACCAACAACATCATATTTAGTAATTGATGTTTTTATTCTGTTTTTTAAATTTTGTACTGAAACCAAATTGTTTCGGTTAGGGTCAAGCATTTTTCCACCATTACCATCGTCAATCATTTTGCCCATAGACACTAAACCTGTCTCGGGATTAATAACTAATTTTGAATTATTAAAGTTTGAGAACCCTTCAACATTTGCCATAATCTGCAAATCAATTTCAGATAACTGTTCACCATACGGAAGTTCTGACGATAGCATATCCATCTTTTTGGTATACTCATCATTATAATCTTGAAGTAAACTAAAACCTTGGTCAGTTCCATCGGTTAAGTTTTGCCTCATCATCGTGTATTTCTTAGGACTTAATTGACCACTTTTTAACAAAGTCTCTTGCATCAACATTTGTTTTTGTAGGTCATCAGAAAATTGAATTGCAAATCCATTTAAGTCTTGGTTTTCACCTTGAGGAACATTATTTAAAACTCTCTGATATTCTCTTGAGGCTTCATCAATGGCAGCTTTCTTTTCCTCTCGGACACGCATCTCCTCTTTGAGCATATTATTAAAGTTGCTACCAACTTCTGCCCAATTAATATTGTCCTCTGCTTGTCTTTCAACGTATTTATATGCTGTTGCCATTTCTTAGTTTTAGTTTATTTCGGTGCTCCTGTAACCGCAGCAGTATTTCCAAGATATGCATTATAAGGATTAGAGTATGCATTTATATATTGTTGGTTTTGAAACAACATATTACTCTGAGCATCACTTAGACTTCTTTTATACACTCTAAAGTCTTTGTTACTCATAGCAGCAATTGCTTGAGCATCTTGAAAGGTTGCTCCTGTCCCTGCTTTTGCAAATGCATCGGCATCTATGCTATCAATTTGACCAACTGCCGCTCTCTGTGCTGCAGTGTTCTGACCATATAAAGGAATAAACGCTGCTGCTTGTTGTGCAGTGTTCATAACACCTTGAATACCTTGTTGCTTAGCCATCTCTGCTGCTCTCTGAGCATCAGCAGCTTTTTGTTGATTACCTGCTACCTCTTCTAAATCTAATGCTACATCTAAATCTCTTAGCCTTGAATCTTCTTCTATAATAGCGTTTTCGATGTTTGTCATCTCATCAGCCATAGCACCTCTTACCTGTGCTTGTCCTGCCTGTTGTGCAGCATAAACTCTACCTGCAGAAGCAGCCGAGCCTCTTTCACTTTCAATACCTGCTTGAGTTGCCATAGCACCCTGTACTAATAAAGCCTCACGCTCATTATCATAAGCTTCTTTCTTGATAGACATTTGCTCTGCAAAATTTACATCGAGTTTTCCTCTTGCTTCTGCCATTGCTTTGTCTGCATCAATTTCTGCTTGTTGTTGAGCCTTTCTTTGTTTACTTGCTTGAGAGAAGGATACCGCAGTAGTTCCTATGGATACTGCTAAACCTGCTGCTGCTATTGCCGTTGCTGCTGCCATAATTTATAAATTTTTTATCATTTCATAAGTATTAGAATCTCCTTTAACATATCCCAATGATTCAAAAGTGCCCATTAAAGATTTATGTTTTAACAAAGAGTAGCAATATTTAGCACCATTTCTTTTACTTACATTTGTTAACGTTTCAATTAACAAACCCATAGCATTTTTTCTATGTGGTTTTTTTCTATATTTTTTACTTGACACCATAAACTCTATAAGACTTACATTCGAATTAGTTATGTATATAAAACCTGCACAAATTGGTGTTCCGTCAGGGTCTAATACCATCATCCCACCTGTTCCTTCTTGAGGTAGAAAGTCTTTTGGAGGAGGTGTCCACCCCCAATCTTTCCACCAATCTACAAGGATGGTGTCATAATCATCTGAATTAAGTGGTCTTATATCAAATATCATTCAACAACAAAGATAAGAAATTTAAGGGAATGATTTCATTACTTCGCTTTCTACTGAAAACAATTCAACCTTATCTGTATTATTATTAGTTAACGTAAATACACCATAGTGTCCAAGTATTCCGTGAGACTCAGCAACTGAGTTTTTTATATACAAAATATATTCAGTTGTGCTCGGAGCAGGAACACCTATTGAGTTGTCTACAACTATATTATTTATACCTGCAGGAAAGTCTTGATTAACCTCAATTATTCTACCCAATAATGTTGGTAAAGGTGCACCAAAATAAAGCATATCACCGTCATTGTTTAGTGGAGAACCTACAGATATTATACTACCTATAGGCATAGTTACAGGAAAAGAAACAGTTGTGGTTGAACCTGTCACAACAATGTTTGCACTTGTACCTATACCATTTAAAGAACGTAAAGCATACTCGCTTAATTGAGCCGGTGTTGTTCCGTTGTTTCTAACAAAAGCAAAATAAGCACCTTCCTTTTCTTCGTACCAATCTTTTAATATAAAGCCATCGTCTTGTTGGTCACTAATTAATATTGTACCCCAACTATCATCACCCTCTAAGTTTATTGTTTTAAAAAGTTTATTTTCTAAGGGTATGTCATTGAATACAGATTGCATTATAGATGGATAGTTTATACCATAGTATCTATTTCTTACAGGGTTTGTATTATGTCGATAAAGATTACCCCCCTTAAACGTATAGAAATAATTGTTCATACCAATCATCCAATCCGGATAATATGAATAAAAAGATGGAAATCCTTTAACTCCATTATCATAGGTTAATGTGTATATCGTATCCTTATTTACTTGATTACTCATATTTTATATTTTATGGACAGTGTACTGTGTCATCACAGGCTCTGCTTATTGGACTTACTTGTTGTGCATTTGTTGCACCACTACCTGTAGAGGTTATTTCACCACAGTAAATAGTTGCTTCAACTTCTTGGGTTACTAAATTTACTCTTTTATACTGAATAACCTCACCGACAACATTAGTGTTAAATCTGTCATTCATTGTCCAAAGTTGACCTGTAGTACAATCTTCTAATGTAATAGTATTACAGTAGTTGCTTTGCTTGTCTGTAACTACACCGCTTTGTACCCTATAGATGTATCCGGTAGGATGTAAATACCACCCATCATTTACGGATACTGCACCGTTTTTATCCGCAAAAATATAATCGTGAACAAACACATTGTTTTGAGTTGATTGACTATTTACCGGAACGTGATAAACATATTGGTCTAAAATTTCAGCACAAGCTTGTTCTTGGTTTGAGTTGTATCCTGCAAGAAGTTTAGGTATTTCTACAGGACATTTAACATCAATAGTCCAAGCAGTTCCGCCACAAGGTCCTATAACCTCTACATTTACAACAGTAGGAGATGGGTTGGGTTTTGGTATAACCATAATACAATCACCCGGACCACCTGCAGTTAGTTGGTTTTGAGGTGCGTTTATAATTACAGTCTCAGAATTTCCTGTATTAACAAATGAAGAACCTGAGTATTCATAAACTGTAAGATTGTAATTTCCTTCTATTGCACCACCACAACCACCTTGACTTCCGGTTGAACCTATGAATGTTGGCACTCCTGCAGTTACTGATTGTAACAAACCAAACTGTGGTGAACTTAATTTATTGTAAGTTGTTCCGTCATAAATAACTCTAATACCGTCAGGTACATTTGCAGGGTTAAACGTTACAACTATAGCACCCGTATCTGTAGCAGTTCCTCCCGTATCTACGTCTAACCTATAAATACCTTCACCACCTGATGCTGCTATAGAAGTTCCGCAAGGAGTAGCACAAGTAGGACAAATTTGAGGAGGTAATAATTCAAAAACATTGCCTACAGGGACTTGCTCTCTTGAGACCACACCATCTGAATAAAAAGCAGCAGGTGCATAATTAGCCAACGTAGGGTCTGTGTATACCGCAGTTGAGTTGCTTAGTGTTGTTCCGTCTATGTAATATATTGCCATAATATTTAATTTTATTCAGGTGATTCATTACAACCACAACAAGCATCTAATAGGTCGTCACCTTTACATAAATCTATTGCAGTTGGTTTTCTTAAATCCCATACTAAATACAAATAATCTCCATCACTACCACCCGGCATTGTGAATTCACCTGTATAAACATTTGGTTGACCCGAAGTGTCAGTAACCAAAGTAGTACACTGTGGTATTAATGCAGCTATTGATTGTGGTGTGTTTGCAAAGTTATCAGCACTTCTGAGATATCTAAGCTTATTAGTATTGTTATCCCAAACTGCAGTATCTGTAACAAACTTGTTCCATAACATTTTTACAGTAGAACCTGTTGTTGGAATTGCTCCATTACCTTGCTGACCCGAAACCACATTATAATAACTAACTACAGGATTACCTGCACCCGGGTCAAACTGAACTAACGTAGATGTTAATGGAGAAACAAAAGTACCATCAACGTATCTAAACTGAGTATGAATATCCAAACCTGATTCATTTGCACTTGTGGCAACAACCTCTATAACGGTTATTGTTTTTGCATCAGGACAAGGAACATTTAGAGTTAAGGTTACTGCGTTAGTAGGACTTATTGTTACATTTATTTCAGTAACTGAAATCACATTTTTCTGAATAACTACACTTCCACTTGAATTCTCATTAGATACGGTTGTGGTGTTACCGTTATACTCAATAATAACATCAAACGTTCCACTGATTTGAGCAACATCCCAAACTATTTCAACAGGTCCTATAACCTCTCCCATTTCAAAACAAGCATCAAAATCTTGTGAAGCAAGAATTGTAAGTTGTTGTGATATACCACAAGCCACACATTCTTTTTCCACAGGAATTAATTCTTTATTTGAATTTAAAACGTACTCATTCATATAAGGGTCAAACCCTCCTAACTTTTGAGTTTCAAATTGTGTGTTAAACAAATCTCTAAACCAAGTCCGCATACCATATCCTGATATAGTTTCAAGACTGTCGTTTTGGTAACTTGTTCCACTGAGTTTTAAAACTGCACCACGCTTAGCATCAGTGAAGTATTTATCGGGACCCCATTTAGCAAAACTTTCAGGGTTGTGACTAATACCAAACTCTTCTATTCTTGCTATTTGAGTTCCTAAAACCTCAGGGACCGATTGTAATAAGTTACCTGCACCTGCATCTGACAATAGATTCTTTCCTTGAAGAACATAGGATATCTTATCCTCTTGCAATGTTAGTACATCAGTCTCTCTTGCAAATAATTTTTGAATAGGACCAAATGATTCTTCTAAAGCTTTAAAGTTTAGTAATCCTCCGTTAAATTCATTAAGTCTATTTACGTTTGATTCATCATTGTAAATGCCACTGTAAGTAATATCTGCTCCTCTTCGAACTCTTGAATAGTCTATAGCCTCTGTAGAAGTTACTCTATTCCCAAGTTTAAAATCCTTGCCAATTACACTGTCTCTAATTTTATAGCTTTCAACACCATTTCCAAACGCATAACAATTAAAAAACTTTGAATCAATTATTGCAGGTTGATTAGTTGACAATACTTGGTTTTGAATATTACCTAAGTGTGTACCTGCCGGTATTGGGGTTGAACCTATATTTATATCTGCCGGGTCAAACGGTGGTGTTGAAGGGTTTATACTAACACTACCACATTCTGCAGCTAATGTTATTGTGGTTCCTGAACCTGCTGAACTACCCGTAACTAAAACCTGCTGAGGTGACCCGTAAATATCAATGTAGTCAAATACCACATCGTTTATATCGTCATTCTCTATTGTGAAATTACATATGTTGTTTCCTCTAATAACACTAAATGTTTCTGAACCCTCATACCAAATATCCGGTGATGCATCAAGTGGCTCACTTTCAAAAACACAAGTATTCTCTGCTCTAAAAACAGTAATACAAACATTTAAAAAGGACCTTCTTTTCTTACTGCTACCACACGCTCTTGTACCTCTTGTCTGAAAAAACAATTCGTTTGTAGAAGAGTTTCTTAAAAACCCAAAATATATTGTACACAAATCTTGAGGAAGAGAACCTGTAGTTGTACCTACATAATCTGTATCAAAATCACAACCACTTCCCGGATTACCAATACTACTAACACCAAGTGCTAATACATCTTTTATATTATCTCCCTCAAACCATTCTTGAAAGTTGTCGTAATCTTGAGAAGCAACTGCAGTTTTTTCTAAGTTCCATCTTCTACCCTCACACTTATTACCCGAACCTCTTCTTTTAACCTCTATGTCAAAAGTAATTCTTGAGTTTGCAGGAATGGTGTAATCTGTATGTGTAGAGCCGGGAATATTAGGGTCCGGCTGAGATAAGCTTACCGGATAATTAACCTGTGGGTAACTACCTGATGATTTTCTCGTGTTGCTTTTACAACCATAATCTACAACTGCATTCTCTCCTTGTTGAACTCCAAACGAATTAGCCTTAATCTTCATATAAGTTCCTGAAGGAATAGGAAGATTCGTAGTTGGGTCTGCCTCGGATGCTACCTCTATAAAGTCTTTTTGCTTAGCCTCTTTTTCAAGAACAGTAGCAAATACACAACCTGAAGTTGGACCATCAACATCTCTCTTTACAATCAGTCTTTGACCATCTGTAATCTTTTGAGAGTTTTCTCCTTGAAGTAAAAAGTACGTTTGACTGTCTTGTGGGTCGGTAAAGAATATGCTTGAATAAATTGTTTCATATGTTTCTCTATCAGGCTTTATAGCAAACTTATAATTTGTTGCCCAAAATGGAGCAATTTGTGATGTTGGTATATTAACATATATACTGTTAGCGGTATCAGAGTCATCACAGGAAAAATGAGTTGTATTATATTGGCTAACCAATGCAGGTGTTGAACGATTAAACTCATCCATATAAATAATACCAACCTCATACCCTCTATTACTATGTAGACTTTCTCCTGAACCTAATTTGTTATATAAAAGTTCTATATCAACTGCTTTAAAATATTCAGTTGTTATGGTTGTAGGTGTTACAATATCGGGTGAAGCATATTGAGCAGCAGGAAATCTAAATTTAACAACATTAGAACCCGGAGTTACATCAAGCTGAATAGCTTGTTCTACTGCACTTATACCGCTTTGATAAATAAGTTCTGTTCCGTCTAAGTCAGGTTTAAATAATCTATTAAAAGCATCTGTCATTGTGCTACCATCATCTCGAGTAGCCATAGGCTGAATATTACCACCGGGTAATGAAGTACCTAATTGACCTAATGTAATACTGCTTATTCCCCATTCATACACACTTGCATAATCTTGTTGTAGCAAGAAAGTATACTGAAATAGTAGTTCTTCATTTGTTTCAACAGGTGTTGTTCCACCACTAAAGGATGCGTGTTCAAATGTACATAACACTGTTATTGTAGCACCCTCTACTAAATCAACTCCTTGAAAGTCATATTCTAAACCTGCATCGTTTATTGTTTGAGAGCCATCTATTGTGTAGTTAACATTAAAAGATTCCCCTTCAACGTCTGTGTCATCAAAAGATTCTGAAACTGCTTCTGTTGTATAATCAAGTCTAACAGGATTACCGTCTCCTGTAACCATATTATATCCCTCAACATAGTTACCATACATAATTCTGTTACCCATTAAGGTTGATGCTTGAGCAAGTAACGGAACGTTGTCATACAGTCTTAAAACTTCTGCCTCAGGTAATATTGTAAAAATTTTACTATTAGTAAAAGAGTATGTTACATCCTGAAAGTCTGAATAACCTTGGTCATTCTTATCAAGTTTTTCAATGATTTTTATAACAGGACTGTTAGCCTCTTTGAACAAAAGGTCAACCCCTTTTACTAAAGGTCCTCCTGTATTAAACGTAACTAAAGCCGTGTTATAAATATTAACCACACCCTCATTAAGATAACTCTCACCGGAAAACAGAAAAGGTCCCGGGTTAAAAGCAGGTGGTGTAAACTGTGATGTAGCCGAATACTCATCATCATCATACTTGTATCTATATCCAAAACAAACAAATCTTTCCTCTAAAAAGTTTTCCTGACTACCTGTTTGTAATAGTAAAATATCAGGTGCGTGAGTGGGAGGTTTTTTAATAACCAATATATCTTCTGCAGGAAATCCATCTACCCCACTTGCATCAGGATTTGCATAATTTTTTTGTACATTTATCTTTCTTGGAGGATTATAATTATCTGTAAAAAACAACAAGTTTTCTACCTTATCAACTCCTGTAAATAAATAGTCATCATTAAAGTTTAATGTAGTATCTACACCGCCACCATCGTCTTTACTAATAATGTGATATACAACTATATTATTATTTGAATTCCAAGAAACTATTAAGTCCAACTTACCTGTGTTGCTATCAGTAAATGCAGGGTCGTGTATCATCCAATAAATGGTTTCAAAAGCACCATCATCAAAAGCACCTATACATTTGGCTTGAGCAGATAATGCAACACCATCAACTTGAATATTGGTTATTAATAGATTACCCTTTGAGTTTTCTATAACCCCTATTTCAGCACCTTCCGTTGAACCCATACGAACATTTAATGCATCAATGTACTCCCCGTTTGGAACGAGTCGCTCATCAACCATTTTGTTCATTTTACCTTGGGTAAAGTTTCTTGTTATATTTGCCATATTATTTTAGCCACTTATCTCTACCCCTTAAGTTTTGCAATAGTCTTCCGGGATGTATGTTACTAATTCTAATTTTTGCATTTCTTAAGAGTGCAGCTTTACGCTTTCTCTTTCTTGCAACAATATATTCTTGAGTATTAAGTTTAGTGCTAAGTATTGCAAACTCAATGTATGCATAAATAAACTCTTCAAATAATTTATTCACTGTAACTAAACTATCATCACCATTCTCCATACCATCAGAAACATATTCAAGAACACATAACTCACCTGCCATACCTGAACTAAAATTAATTACACCTCCTTTGGGGTTAATTTTAAAAGTAGGATTAGCGTTTGCAGTCTCTGTATTTAAACCATAACGTGCACCAATTCCATATTCAAAGTACCAAGCACCATCTACACAATGACCTGCTTTTCCATAATACTCTGAGTTTTGATTTAAGTATATGCTTTGTTTAGTTCCTTTTATTCTGTCGTAATCTAAATCTGAATATTGTGGAGATAAAGCATTACCGTCTAAGTCAAACAATATTCTACATTCATTATCCTGTAAATAAGCACCGGACCAATTAGTCTGAATATTTTCTGTTAGAGGCATTAATAAGCCATCTCTATACAAAGAGATTCTCACCCAATTCACATAGTCTGATGGAAGAACATATCTCAATGTGTCACAGACACTTAGTTCTAATATTTTTATTTCTTTAAATGCATCGTAGTTCAGTTCTTGAATCGCTCTTTTTGCGTGAAACAAAACTTTAAATCTTTCTTCGTTGTTTATCAAGTTATGATTTCCTGCATACATTAACATAAAATTGTTAACTATATCTTCAAGAGAGACATATTGATATGAACCCCAATTTGCATTTTCAGGAGGTAGTCCCCCATTTTCATAATACTGATATTGTGATATATAACTCATAATTATTTCTCTTCTTGGTTATTGGCTTGTTCTTCAGCCTGAGCGAATTGAACTGCACCTATTTCTCTTATAGACATACCTGCATATTGCAGTATTTTATTTATTAAATTAACCTCATCATCGTTTGGTAATTCAAAATCCTGATAATCAGCAGCACTCTCATCAAATGAAGGTTCTCCATTAATCAATGTAACGTATGTCCAATTTGGTGTATAAGGGAACCTTATGTATTGACATATAACTTGACCCGGGTTGTTTATAGTATAAGGAAACATATCACCCACCAATGCCTCTTGCGTATAAGCCGGGTATGTTAGATTCGGAGAAGTAAGAATAGAGTTGTTAAGCATAGTTATTTTGCTATGCGGAACTTTTTCTGCTTCCTTTACTGTTCTTCCTTTAAAAACGGTATATCTAAGTGGGAATGTACTTACCACATTTGGAGTAACAGTGAGAGCATCACCCGTTGTGCTTATCGCAGTTACAACTAAATTGTAAGCAATGTTTCCTATTTCTACACCAACTATATCTCCTATCTCTACACCATCTGCGTTAAAGTCTGCCGATGAATCTACTATTTTATTTTGACCACCAACATTACTTGTAGTGGTTCCACTTGTAATTACTTTATTATTAATAAGCATTTTATTAATTAAGTAGTAATCATTATTAGTGGTTAATAGAGATGGCAAAAAATACCCATTAGTATTTACAACACTTTGAGTTAAAGGTAGAGTTTCAGAAAATGTGTCAATAACCTCCTCTAATCCTTTGGTAATATCAGCATAACCCGTACCTGATTTACGAGCATTCTCTTTGTTAATCTGATAGTTGTAAGAATAAAAATAATCTTCAAATAAATCTAACTGTGCTTGTTTTGCAAATAAGTTAAAATCCGATGGGGATATATATCCGTAGTTATTCTTATTCAGTACCGACATTACTGTTTGTCTAACTGAATTTATCATCTGTCATTCTTTTTTACAAAGATAATGAAAAAAAAAGAGGAGTCAGAAAACTGACCCCTCTCTTAGAATAAGTGATTATTACTACTAATCCAATAAACCCTCTAAGTGTTTTAGTGCTTCTAATCCATCATCACTTTGTAAAAATGAACCTGCCATATCCTCAGCTTGTGCTCCAAAAGGAACATTTAGCATTTTGGTTTTATTAGTTGGTGTATTGTACCAAACTTCTTTACCGCTCTTACGAGTCGTCAATAAGCCTTGGTCAAATAATCTTTGTATAGTTCCCATAAATTTCAAATCAGGGTCATTAATAACCTCTAAAAAATCAGAAGGATTATTTCTTGCGAATACTAATACATCTCTTTTTAATTCAGCAGTTGATAATTTAGTGGTATCAGTGCCAAACAATACTCTACATACATTTTCAAGTTGCTCAATAGATAGTTTTTTAGCTTCAGTTAAAGCATCTGCTTCCACCATAAGGTCTTCAACCTCTTGTGCCGCATCTTTAGCTTTATCCATTTCAATAAACTTCTTTCCATTTAATGGATGATAATGAAGAAATTCTTGTAAAACTTGATTCTCTTTAGCAACGTGCAAAAACCCATCTTCAAAAATAATAGGTTCTAACAATGCATTGTCATCTTGCTCATCTACAAAACAAGACTTTTGGTTTCGTGCATAACGAAGTTCCCTGTTGGTTCCTGTTTTGTCATCAAAATGTAATAGTGAAAATCTTTTGGAGTGTCTAACCGGCAGCATAAAAGATAAAGGTGCTCGGTTTCTTGTAAGCTTGTAACTCTTAGCTACAAATTGCTTGTTGGTTTTTTTTGCCATTATTATAAAATTTAATTAAAGTTTAAAAAAAGGGAGAGTGTCTTCAAAGACACTCCCCCAATATAATCATCTTAATCTTGGAATAAGAAGAAGTTGTTAGCACCTAAAGTACATACTGCTCTTTCAGATAAGAAGTGAACCTCCATAGCATCTAAGCTTGAAGTTTCTGCTCCACCTGCTGAACCTGTAATCCAAGTCTTGTAACGTCTGTCTTCAGTTTCTGAAGCTCTATATCTAACGTGCAAGAATGGTCTCTTAGCGTTTTTACCTAACACTTGGTCGTATACTGAAGTAGAACCTGCAGGAACTAAAAGTCCATTAACTCTACCTGAGCCACCAACACCTACCGGTCCTGATGCTAAACCACCTCTCATAGTTGGGTCGTTTAGATATTTCCAATCAGACTTGTAGAAGTCATATCCTCTTCTGAATCCTGTGAATCCTAAGTTCAATGCCATTTCTTTTTCGTTGTCAAATAGACCGTAAGAAACACCACCTGCAGCATTAGAAGATTGCAAAGAAAGCATATCATCAATGTCGAAAGAGAAATCTCTATCTACAAAGATTACGTTTTCTTCGATTGCTCCTTGCTTGTCAAGTCTTGAAATAACTGTATCCCACTCAGTAAGAAGGGTTGGGTTTCCACCACCCCATACGTTACCTCTGTCTTCAACAACGTAGAAGATACCTTCAGAACCTTTGTTACCTACATCTTCAGCACCTACTACTGATTGAGTAGCAACACCACCTGCTGCATCAGCAGGAACTGCTTCAATCATAGAAGTTTCCAAGTAGTCATCAAATCTAAGTCTTGTTTCGTGCTCAGACTTCAAATACCATAGGTATCCGTTTGCTCCATTTTCAGTTGTAATTTCTACCCAACCGATTTGAGCCATATCTGAACCTGATACTGCATACTTATCTTTAATGATAATTGGAGAGTTCTCGAAGATAAAGTCATCAGCCTCAAGAGAACCTTTCATTCCGTGAGTACCTTTTTTAAATTCAGAACCGTAAATGAATACAGTAAACTTCGCAGCCGCACCTGCAACAGGAATACCTGTATCAGGATAAGTTGCAACCTTGAAAGTTTGTGCTGCGTAATCTACTTCAGTTACAATACATTTAACTGAACCACCACCTGCATTGTCACTCACCATTACAGTTTGTCCAATTCTGATTGCGATACTGTTACTTGCACTGAAAGCAGGGTTACCTGCATCATTCACTGCTAATGTAAACTCAATATCTCCTGCAAGTGCAGCAGTAGTACAGTCTACATATTTAGTGTGAAGTCTTCCTTGTTCTGCCCATTTGATAAGGTCAGAGTTAGAAGGCATTTCTGCTCCTACCATTCTAAGGAATGAGGAGATTGTTCTATTACCATATCTTTCGAATTCCTTTTCATAAGTATCAGGAAGATACTGATTCAAGAAATCAAAATTAGTAATATAGTTTGACTTAAGCGGTACTCTTTGAGCACTTGGTTGTAAGTCAAAACCGGGAGTTGTTTGTACACTCATAATTTTACTTTTTTTTTTAAACGTTATTTATTTCTGTTCCTAATCTTTAACCCACGACCTGAGTCATTACTTAAAGATTTTATTTGCATCCCTCCTTTTGATGATACTTCAGGAGCACTACGAGTCGTCATATTTACATTTTTTAACTTCTTCATAGTGTCTTCAGCAGCAGCAGATTTACCTTGTTCATAAAAGAACTTAGCAAATTTGTCGGGGTGCATCGCCATCGCTAATGACCTGTGATAACCACTTGCATCATTCATTAACCCATTGTCATCTAAAAACTTTCTTATAAAGTTAGAAGGGTCCATTTGGTTCTTTTTGATTTCAGCAGCATCACCGGGAGAAAAATAAACTTTATTGTCGTCTAACGTAAACTCAAAACCTTTGAACTCACTAAACACATTGTCAGTCTTCTTCGTGAACACCTCACTCTTAAGAGCGTTTTGTTCATTAACTGTCTTCGCTTCAGCTATGTATTGTTTATATGCCTTGTAGTCTTCGTTTTCCACTTCAGGATTATCACCCCTTCTCGACTCGAGAGGAACTTTATATGTTTCCTGTTGCTTCTCAAAAAACTCTTTGGCTTTCGCAATAGTCTTTTTCTTTGCTAATTTTATTTTCTTAATGGATTTTTCATCATCTATATCTTCATCATAATGATAATCTTCCATTAAGTCTTCAATATCTTCTGCATCCAAACCTTTTTCTGTTGCAGATAAATATTCTCTTAGCAAATTGTCAGGTTCCATTTCATCGTAATTCTTTTGCAATTTTGCAAAGTCATCGAATCCACGCCCTGTATCTTTTTTATACTGTAGATATTTAGAAACATCTTCAGGTAGAGGCTCTTCCTCTCTCTGTTGATTGAGTTCGTCAATAGACTTAAACTCTTTCCCATATCTATTACCAATAAATTTAAGAACTTCTTCCTCGCTTAACTCTGAGGATTGAGTTTTAATTTCTTCTTTTGCTTCAGGCTCTGCAGCCTTAGGCTCTTCTTTAGAAACTACTTCTTCCTTTACACTTACTGTCTCAGGTGTAGGAGTGGTTTCGTTACTTTGTTGTGCTTCGTGTTTATCTAACAACTCTTGCTCAACTTGTTGTATAGACTTTTCTTCGTTGCCCTCAACTGCTCTTACTTTTATTTCCATATTTAATTGAATTTAATTTTATACAAAGTTACACAAAAATTATTATAGTTTTAGACGGTTACCTTGGGTTAAATTCTGCAAGGTCAAACCCATCTAAACTATCCTCGTTTGATTCAAAGTTAATCGGAGGTAAATTGTTTTTACGTTGGTTAATCATTTTGGATTGTTCTGTATTAGCTTGAGAAATTCTTTTTGCTTTTGCATCTTCTCTTTGAGTCTCTCTGCTTTGTAGTAATTCTGCATCTGCACCTCTTAATTGCATATTTAAGTCAAACTCTTGTTGCATTAATTGAGATTTCAATTGTGCTTCAGCTTTTAATTTCTCTATTTCAAAAGCAATGTCGGCTTGTCTAAACTCCATTTTTGCTTTTGTCTCCATTTGCACTTTCATCTGTGCTGCCTGAACTGCCATCTCTTGAGACTTAAGTTGTTGTTGAGACTGCATAGCTTGTTTCTGCATAGCCATTTTTTCATCTTTCTCTTGCTTAGAAACCCTTTTCATTTTAAGAAGTTGGTTAGCAAGTTTAAGATTTTTTATCTCACGAATATCAATAGCATCCTCTAAATTAATATCACCTTTAGATAAAGCCATTTGGATGTTTTGTTCCAATTGTTGTTTTTGTTCTTCATCCGGTGCTAACTCAATAAATATTCCGAAATCATATATATACAAATCATTTATATCACTTAATATAGAGACGTTGTATTTACCGATTTGGTTTATAAATTCTTCTTTAAAGTCAGAGTATTGCAAAATGTCAGCTACTCTATATGTAGTTGCCTCAGCAAGACTACGATATATGTATAAGCTTCCATCTAAAATATGTCTTGTCGCTACATTTGAATTTAATGCAGCTAACTTTTGTAACCCAACCAAAGAGTTAGGGTCAGGTGTGCTTCCATCTCTTGCTTCGTTTAGCCCTGTTACTAATCTAATTTGGTTTAGATAATGATTGTAGTTGCTTAAAAGCATTTGAGTTTTCGATGCACCCGAAGATGACTGTAACTCTTTTATAGGAATTCTTGCTTGATTAAAGTCTCCTTCTTGAGTATAACTTCTACCAATAACAGAACCTGTTTGAAAATACAACCTTAAAGCATCCTCGGGATTATAGGCATTCCCTGTGCCAAGGTCCACTTCATTCAGTCCATCAGCATCAATAAACACACCATCAGGTACAACTCTCGCTATAACCTGTTGTAGTTTTAAATGTGTAATCTGAATCAAATCAGCGAAAGGTATCATTCTTCTTACTAAAGATTCAATAACACCTTTATACATTCTTGGTGCAACTGCCACATAATTTGGTATAGCGTGTTGGGTTGCTGATTGAGGTCTAACCATATTTTCCATCAAGTCCCACTTGAGAATAATGTTAGTACCCATAACCATTACCCCTTCATACCATACGTCAACTGTTTTTTGAACTTTTTCAAAGTTTCCTTCTTCCTGCATTTCAACAGGTGGATTAAAGGTGTCATCCTTTTCCACCATAGTTACATTACCATTATCTTTTACTTTTCTTTTATAAGTGACTTTTTTAGTAGACTTATAATTAAAGTACATTAACGTAGCAGTATCCTTATAGAAAATATCATTTTGATAATATTGTGCTACATTAAAATAATCAAACCAACTTTGTGCATATGAAGATATTTCTTCTAAATCGTTGTTAGTTAAAGTTGGGTCAATTTTAATTAACTCAGTAATTGGTACTGTTTTAATTTCTCCCCAATAGAAACAATCTTTAAAGTGTGGGTCTTCTGTATAGCTATAGACAACATTAGCAGGGTCAACATATTTAAGTCTAACCCCATCACCGGGTAAAAATTCGTGCTTTGCTACTGAAACACCTAAAACAGTTAAATCATAATCTAACTGCTTTCTTATATCATTATATTTATTGCTTTCAAATATTGTTGAAATCGCTTCTTCCTCTGCTATTTCAATTGCAGGTTTATAGTTCAACTGCATATATAGCTTTAACTCATCATCAGTTTGAGGAAGTTCATCCGGTTCCATAGTAAAAGGATTCACACCGGTTTTCTGTTGTATAGTTTCGAGCATTGGTTTAGCTACCATTTGCCCTTCAATCATTTGTTGATACTTGCTTCTTTTAGATTGAGACATAGCATCTTGTGCGTAAGCCTTAACGCTAAACTCTCTATCCTGCATACCGTTAACTACGATATCTACAAACTTAGGTAATACAGGTACGGGGGTCCAATCCAAATTTAGATAAGACAAATCTCCGTCAACTGCTAATTCGTTTTTATATTTTCCTGTACCTTGTTCACCTCTTGCGTACAATCTTAGTCTATTGAAGTCTCTCCACTGACTAAAGTATCTGCAACCACTGCCGTCTTTTTTAAACCATTCGTATTGAATAGCCTGTCCTATTTGTAACCCAAATTCATCAGTAGATTTCTCTGAATCAGATACAAATTGACTTGGAAATCCGGCAGATGATATATTTATGTTTACTTTTTTCATCTAATAATTTCGCTATATTTGCCCTTGTTACTATACCTTGCAAAGTTAACCTTTATTTTTGAAACTTTTTTCTCAGGTAAATAAAGGTGTTTCTGTGTTGCCATAATTGCTAAGCCTGAACTAATAGAAGCATCATACTTAGTTCTATTGCTAATATCAAACTTTGCCCAATCTTCTAAAGTTCTTGAAAAAACCATATCTCCAACCTCCATATCATCTTTAAAACCTATATTAGTTTCAATATAAGATTCAATCGCAGAAGCGTGTGCTTGTTTTACTGCTTCACTTGAGTTAGGTATTCCACCCAACTCTCTTTCAGTTTTTGATAATTTAGTATATGCCTTATCAGGTCTATTCATACAAAACCCTCTATACCCTCTGTTTTTAAAATGATATAATAATCGAGGCTTATTGTTTTCTATTAATATGGGCATACCATAAAAAACACAAGCCATTAAAACATCTTCAAAAAATATTTCTGCAGTTTGTGGTCTTGCTATGTATTCTAAGAAAAATTCATTACTTGGTGCTTCAGCCATACTAAACATAGTCTTCCCGTGCAGTGCTCCATTAGAGCCACCACCACCAACTACACCTGATATGTCATAGCTATCACACCCGAATGCACCTATGTGTTCATTGCCGGGATACTTAATACCTCTTCTTATATCAACCCTGTTTTGTAAAGACTTATTAGGAGTCCAAGAAACTAAAAACCTTCCTCTATTATTTGGAGAAAATATTACCTCAGTATCTTTAACTCCATTCTTCCAACTCAATGACCCTCTCGTAATATGGTGGTCAATAATTAATGAATCATTGTAATCTATTTGCTGATATATTTTAGTTAGATTAAAAAGAGACTGTTTACTTTCATCTCTAAATGCGTGAGACTCAGTTCTTGGGAATTGTCTGTAATATTCATTTAATGCATCAGGGTCATTTTTTAAAGACTCAACTTCGTTTTTCCAATAATTAATTGCTCCTTGATGTATTAATTCATTATCTATTCCAACAACAGGTTCTTCCGGTGTGTCAAAAACGGGCATACCATACCTATCTATAAACCCTTCCATATTCCATTCCATAGGGATAAAAAGTGAATACAAACCGCTTTTGGTTTGACCATTTGCATTTCGTTTTCCCACATCAGAGTCTGTGTATAGTTTTTTAAAATTATCACCACCCTTTTCAAGTGCATTTGATGTGGACCCCATCATACATTTCCCTATAATTTTACTACCTAACCTTAAACAAGTTTTGGTAACTCTCCAATTATTTAAAATGTTATTAGGCTTTATCCATTTACCACTTTCATCGTGGACTAATAATAATAATTTTTCACCATCATAACTGTTATCATCTGTGTTCTTCCAATCAATAGTAGTATCTAACCCATACAACTCATCATTAGTTGTATCATACATATTTTTCTTTGTAATCTTTGCCGCAGGAATTCTAAAAGCCAACTCTGTTTTTGGCTTATCCATACCATCCATAATAGGTTTAAAGAAAAACGGCAGCCTACTGTTTATAGGAACTACTTTATCTGTAAACATTTTTTTAGCATCAGAACCTGTCTTAGACAATATACCTACTCTTGAATCTTTTGCAAGTGTCCCTGTATTAACACATTCAGATGATGACATAAAAGAAAAGCCTGAACGTCTTATCTTTAAGTATATCATTCCAAAACTCCTTGTGTCTGCCTTTGATGCTTCCCAATAAAGAAACAATATTCTATTAGCTTCTCTAAAGTCCGGATAACCCACATCTATACTTGTCCATTGCAGATACATATAATGTGCTCCGGTTATGTATGTTGGTTTACCATTGGACATAAACCATAAACCTTGCTCCCTTCTATCAAACTCTTCCTCAACATAATCCACCCATCTGTCTTTGAATTCAGATGACATTTCATTCCATTGAAATATAGATTGTATTTTATTTAATTGCTTAGGAAGGTCTTCTCTTTCCCAATATTGTTCTTCAGGGTTTTTGTGTCTTTGAAGACACTTTTTTGGTTCTAATGGTAACGCTATCTTTAATCCACTTATACTGATAACCTCACCAATCTGACCTGTCTTAGAAATAACTACAAACTCATACTTAGTGTCATACCCATATTTCCACGTTTTAGCCTTGTTCTTAGACTTTAAAACATTTTTTGGTACAACACCATTAAGGGTTATAAATAAGTTATTTAGACCTTCTCTCTGCAAATCCTTGTTTTGTATCAGTTTTACTCGCTCCTTTTTCTAATGAATCTATTGCATCCTTTTCAGCCTCTATACGATTAAGTATTTCAAAAGCATCAAAGATTGCTAATTTTTTAGTAGCTGCTGCATTCTTTAATCTATCAGCAGAAAGGTCATCCTCAGGGTCTTGTTTAATAATCGCTTCCTTCGCCACCTTTATCAGTTGTTCCACTGCCCTGTGACCTGCTTCTATTATTTTTAATTTTATTTCTTTTGATTTCATTTTTAAATCTTTTAGATTTTCTAATTGGAATCTGCGAACCATCGTGTTCGTTCCATTCATCTTCCCAATAAATATACTTACTCATAATATTTTCTTGTGTCAGTATGGTGTCTGTAATTAACAACAATTTCTTCGTCTACTTCGATGTACCCGTTTGCTAACAGTATCATATTTTCATTATCTCTAAAATAATAAAATCCTGCATTAGGATGTTTAGAGTGGTTTGTATACCTACCTGCTATAGTTCTACATCCGTCAAGAGTTCCATATCCAATAACATCTCCTTTATTAAAATCTTTTGTTGCAAAAATTCCAAAACCTTCAATGCTTGAATTTCTAACTTCATAATTATTATTACCAAAATCGACAACAGGTCCTGCTTGTGACTCAAACTCTTGAGAGTCAATATAATTATTAAGAGTTTCTAAGTCTATATTTTGTTCTTCAAGAAATTTATGAAAATCATCCATTGTTTATTTCTTTTAAAAAACACACTTGTATTAATCTTGCTTTTTCTGCATAACCAAAATTTTCAAAAATATTTCTTGAATGATAAAGGTTAGATGGAAAAACAATAAGCCTGTTATATCTTGACCTCAAGATACACATTTTTTCTCCTTTATAATATAACGTAGTTCCATCCTCTTCAGGATGCTCTGTGTTTAAGTAAAGTATAGCGGTCAAGTCTCCCATCATTTCATCTGTATGAATCCAATTTGGTTCTTCTTGGTCCTTAGGTGAACGTCTAATGAAATTTAAAACTGCTTCATAAGATGGATATTTTTTTTCTAAAAACAGAACAAATTCATCTACAGGTCTTATCTGTATATTCTTAAACAAACCCTCATCAAGACTAACATCTTCAAATCCAAAATCATTTACATCCTGAACATAAGACTCTACATCCTTTATTACATCTTCAAATATTCCTACATTCATATTGACATAACGATTTGATGGTCAAACATTCTATACATCTTAACATCATCAACGATGAACTCATATTCACTATTGGGTTTGTAACAAACCTTATCTCCTTTTGTGACACCTTTAGATTTTAAATAATCGTTTGGGTATTCCATAATACCTACTAAAGGCTCTTCGCTTAAAGGTTTGTATACATATGATTCTTCAACGGGAGCAGGTTTGACAAAACAGTATCTATCACAGGCATTCCATTGTGTGCCATTATGATACATATAAAATTGTTCTTTTTCTACAAAAAACAAATCATCCTTAAAGTAACTTTTACCACTTCGTTTTGCACCCTTCATATCATTGTAGAACTTAAAAACATTGTGATGTACTAATAAAAAATCTCCCACCTTTATTGGACCTTTATATCCAAGGGGGAGTTCTATTACTTCGGCTTCTCGATTCGCAAATCGAAAATCCTCTTCAGATGTACTTATAATAATGTCCAATCCGGACATTTCTTTTGTATTGTTGTATCGCTTACCCTTTAAAGGTTTTACAATAAAAGCAAAAGGTGATTTCATAATTTAATTTATGAGCCACAACCAATACAGTCTATGTGTGAATCAGTTGGTTTGACTCCATTTAATTTCATTTCAATATTGTGAATCTCATCAGCAACTGACATTTGTTCCATCCAATCAGAGATACTTTCTTTTTGTTTTTTAAGAACTTCTACTTTTTCTGTTAGTTCTTTTCTTTCATTATCTGTCATTACAGAAAATTTATATTGTACTCAATAGAGACAGGCATCATAGATGTGAACTCTTTCCATAATAATATTTCATCATTATTCTGAATGTATATTAAAATACTATCAGACTCTTCTACAAACTTAATTAAATGAATTGTATAATTACCATTTAACACTGCTTGACCTACAATATAATGCATTGCTCCTGACTTATAATCAGGTCCTATAGAAATTTTTCTAATATCCATTACGCTAATTTATGAATAGCAATCCACGAACTTGGTGCATTAGGCATAGTTCCCACACCTGTTGTTACTGCTTGTGCACTTCCTTGAAGATTAGACATTGTTGCGAGTAACTGCATTCTAACATTATCAACTGTAGTTTCTAAAGGAAAACTAACTTCCCAACCTGAAGCTACTGTATCAGATACTTGTTGAATCCAAGTTTGTAAATAAGGAACACCACTTATTGTTGCAGTAAATGCAGCATATTGAGTTGTAATATCTTGATTAGCAACATTAACACCTATATTAATAATGTACTTTCCGGGAAGATTAAATGTAACATCACCTGAGGGAGAAATAATTACTTCAGGAGTTGTTTGTCCTTTACCAAAAAGTATCTGAGTTGCTGAACCGGGACTAATTGCTTGAGTAGCACTTTCTGCATCTTCAATAACCTTATTCATCTGAAAAGGTGTACTGTTAACTGTAACATCACCTAAACCTGAAGCAGGACTAATACTTACGTTTGTTCCTGCAACTATTGAGGTTACTCCTCCACCTCCTGAAGAAACTTCCCATTGTGTTTGAACCTCTGAACCATTTATGCTTTTAACTGCTAATACTTGAGATTGTAGAGTTGGTAAAGTTTCAGGTAATGAAATCACTTGGTCAACACCTGCATCCGGTGCTTTAACAGTAACTGTTTGTGGAACACCTGATTTACTTCCTCCTGTTCTAAATTCAACTCTACCACCTTCGCTAATACTGTTTCCGTCAAGCCTTAATACTCCATAAGTTTCAGATGGAGAAACTTCATAACCTATTTTAACCGTAGCAATTTTATTAACTGAATCTAAGTTATAAGTAAATTGTGTATCGCCATCTAATAATCCGTTTGCATTATGGAATTGAACATTAGATGGTGCACCACCCGGTGTTGCAGTAGCAGTAATAGCTAAATTTCCACTACCAAGAAGACTGTTTCCATTAACGGTCTTAATATTTGTGCCACTAACTAAGGCATCTTGTTTACTATTAAAAGTAGCAAAGTCTCCTGATGATAAATACCCATCATCTGTTGCCGAAGCTGCACTCATACTAATATCCGGTGTTGTTCCACCGCTACTCTTAATAGGTGCAGTTGCCGTAACACTTGTTACAATACCACTCTTTGGTAAATCAAATGAAAATGTATTTCCGGTTTGAGAAACTAAAGCACCGTTAAGTGTTATATCTCCTACAACAGATGCATTCGGTCCTATAACCCCTGTAATTCCTGAATCAAAATTAATTACAGTTGGACTACTTGAGTTGTTCATAGTAACACCTGAACCTGTAAACTCAAAGAGTCCTGCTTCAGTATCGTTTCCTACTTTAATACTATTAACTGTAGGAGATGTTTGAGCACTTATGGTTAATGTTTTAACACCATTTACATCTGTATTAACTGAACCTGATAGACCTCCACCTACGATTACTTTATCACTAAAATATCCCGACTGAGTATCTGCTGCATCATATTTAAATTTCTCATCAGCACCACTACCACCTACGGTAGACCATAGAGATGTGAAAGGAGATGTTGGGGTTGCAACTTTATCAATAACTAATACTTGACCTGTTGCCGGTTCGTTTTCCGGTAGAGCAACTGCATAGCTTTGTTTTAATATTTGACCCGGAGATGCCCAAGAAGCATATTGACCCGAACCAATTGCATCATAATATCTTGTTTCTCCAAAAAACGAGCCTTCACCACTTCCTGCAAATATATTTAACTGACCTTTTAGGACTCCATCTTGACCTATGTTAACTGCAGGGTTTGCGTATCCTTTTAAATCTACTGTGAAAAAATCACCTGCAGCAAAGTTACTACCATCATTATATTGAACTCCAAGGGTAGGTGCTCCCGGATTGCCTCCTGAGACACCTGAACCATCTATGTTAATTAAGTTCCCTACTGCAGTTATTGTAATACCTCCCTTACCTGCTAAATCAATATCAGGTCCGGTTGCTCCATCAATAGATTGAATACCACTACTGCTACTGCCTGTAATAGTAATGTCAGTTCCGGAAGCACTAATACTAATGCCTCCGGCTCCAATTAAGTTTAATTCACCCGTAAGAGTATTTAATGACTGAACGGAAGCTGAGCCTCCCGGTACTAATGCAATAATGTCTCCAATGGTATAATTCATTGTAACATCAGCATCATCAACGTTTGTACCAATTACTTTATCGTGAATTGTTGGGATGCCATCTATTGCATATGTACTTATTCTTGCCATTATTCTACTTTAGTTAGTTCTTCTTTCTTTTTTACTTCTCCTGTTTGAACATCAATTTGAGAATCTTCACCATACTTTTTAGATAGTTCTAATTCTACTGCTGCGTAATCAGATTTTAAAGTGTCAATCTTTTTAACGAGTGCTACTTTTTGTAGTTCTGCATCTCCAAGTTGCATCTTTAATTGATTAAATGCGTTTAGCATTGATTGAACTTGTGTAAGTTCTTGTTCTGTCAATTTTTTACTTTTTGCCATTTGATTTATATTAAATTAATTATTAGTTACAAAGATATGAAATTTTCTGTTGCAATTAAAACTCACATCGAGTTAACAATATACAAGTTGTACTTCCATCGTCAAAAGTTATTTGCAAGTATGTAGTCTTACCTTCTGTATAAAAATCTTGTCTAACAATTTTTGTTTCTGTACCGTTAAGGAAGATAACACCACCACCATCTGCTCCTGCAGGTCCTTCGGGACCTTGAGGTCCTGTTGCTCCTGTTGCACCTTTTGAGCCGGTTGCACCCTGTGGACCTTGGGGTCCTGTACTACCGGTATCTCCCTTAGGACCTTGAGGTCCTGTACTTCCTGTTGTCCCCTTTGCTCCTGCCGGACCTTGCGGACCTGTCAATCCAATAGGTCCTTGCGGTCCTGTACTACCTGTATTTCCTTTTGCTCCTGCCGGACCTTCCGGACCTTCCGGTCCTGTTGCTCCATTTTTACCATCTGCTCCTGCCGGACCTTGCGGTCCTATTGAGCCTGTACTTCCTTTTGCTCCTGCCGGACCTTGCGGACCTTGCGGTCCCGTTAACCCTGTGCTTCCTTTAGGTCCTTCAGGTCCTTCCGGTCCTTCAGGTCCTTCCGGTCCTACACTTCCGGTGCTACCTTTTGGTCCTGCCGGTCCAACTGCTCCCGTATCTCCTTTTGCTCCGGTACTACCCTTAGCACCTGCCGGTCCTTCAGGTCCTTCAGGTCCAACTGCTCCGGTACTACCCTTAGCACCTGCCGGTCCTGTATCTCCTGTATCTCCTTTAGGACCTTCGGGTCCTGTTAGTCCAATAGGACCTCTTGCTCCTGCTGCACCTGTATCACCCTTTGGTCCTTGTGGACCTTCAGGTCCTTGTGCACCATTCTTTCCGTCTGCTCCTGCAGGTCCGGTTAATCCTATCGGTCCTTGAGCACCTGTGTCTCCTTTTACCCCTTGGTCTCCTGTATCACCCTTTGGTCCTTGTGGACCTTCAGGTCCTGTTAAACCTATTGGACCCCGTGCACCTGTATCACCTTTAGCACCTGTGTCACCGGTCTTACCAATGTCACCCTGTGGTCCTTCCGGTCCTTGTGGACCTGTTAAACCTATTGGACCTTGGCTTCCGGTATCACCTTTAACACCTTGGTCACCTGTATCTCCTTTAGGTCCTTGAGGACCCTCCGGTCCTGTCAAGCCTATTGGTCCTCGACTACCCGTATCTCCTTTTGCACCGTCTGCTCCCGTATCTCCTTTGGGACCCTCCGGTCCTGTATTGGTTGGCATTGTTACAGAATTACCATCACTAATGGTAAGTGTTTGACCTGATACGGATAATGTTTGTCTATCAACACAAAACTCAACTTGTCTTGCTTCTTGGTTAACAGTTACATTTGTTCCTTTACAACCAACAAAAGTTAAAGTGTCGCTATTTGATGATGCTTTAATAGTGCCCACACCATCAGTAACATTTTTAAATATTGCCTGAGAAGAGCCTTTGTCGTTATTTGTTAGTGTGATTGTTTCATCTGTAGTTTGGTTTAGTGTAAAGTCTCCCCCACCACTCATACCTGAACCTGCAGATAATGTAATTTTTTTATCGCTTACTGAAGCTGAGTTGTCTGTCCAAGATGCAGTTAATGTACCTCCATCTACTTGAGTAGCAGTTAATGTTTTAGTTGTATTTCCTGTTACTGCAAGTTTATTTATTGTATTATCATAAGCAGAGTTCCATTCATTTGAATTACCTCCTGCTGCATACATTCCACCTGTTGTTGTAAGGTCTTTATTATAATTAACAGTAAATGGGACCTGTGCATTGTCAACTCCTGAAAAGTTAGACGTTAGCATAATATTTAATAGAGGAACTGTTGTATAATTTCCTGTTGTAGGTATTGCACCCCAAGTTAAAGTAAACCTTGTTCTGTTATCTCCTGTATGAATAGAATTTATAACGTGAGCATTTAATCCCCAATTTGTAAATCCATTTGACCTTTCAAAGTCTGATGTTGCTCCTGCATTAACATCCCACCTTCCGGTAGCGTAATCGTACTCTTCTATCTCTACAGTTAATCCCGGATAAGTAAATCCTGTCCACGATGTTTCAATCCATAATATAGCCGTTGTAGGCCACCCCGTTGAAGCAGTTACTTCAAACCTAAATTTCTTTGTAGTGTTGGTAATAGACCCACCCGAACTTGTAGACTTCTGACCATCCAATATGTTATTAAACATAGTGGTATTATTCCAAGCAACCCAAGATGAGCCATTCCAATATTCCGTATTAGAATATGGTTGGTATCTAATAATGTCTGACTTAGCACCTTGTACAAACCATCTTAAATTATTATTACCTGAATAGCTATCATAATAGTAAGCATTACTTGCTACACTATGATAGGGTTGAAAACAAGAATCATTAAAGTAAACATCATCGGTGAAAGTTTTAGTTCCACTTCCAATCGTTTGTGCTCCTGTTGTTCTTACGACTGTACTGTCAACATTAAATGTAACAGTTTCTGCTGAAGATTGGTTTAATGTGAAATCTCCGCCACTTGACAAGCCA
>Ga0115564_10000440_pt1 | contig 41486 bp, 33 predicted proteins | sample COGITO_mtgs_1105_7_FD_88680 | JGI IMG/M metagenome (GOLD analysis project Ga0115564, IMG submission 88680) | Pelagic marine microbial communities from North Sea - COGITO_mtgs_110523 | ecosystem: Environmental > Aquatic > Marine > Epipelagic | place: Germany:Helgoland, sampling site Kabeltonne...
GGCATAATTGGGGCTGAGCATATTCAGCAAGGCGAGGGCCGTCATACCACCGACGGCATAGCGTCCGGCCTTGTCCAGAAATTCGCGCTTGGTCAGTTTGCCGTGCGCATAAAAATCATATAGATCAAGCAACCCCTGATCAAAGTCCTTTGCAGTCATTCGTGTCATGGTAATTCCTTTCGCGCTTCTACTTCAGAACAGAAGGTAGCGCGAAAGATGACTTTGGTAGAGTGCCCGAGGCCATAGCCCTGCCCATGTGGTGGACAGAGCAGCGCAGCTGCCGTGGCAGGTTTATACGCGGTCTTGCTTAGAAAAAGTCCACGTCAAATTGCACATTGGACCACGTACTTGTTGCGCCGACATAGGCATCATCATCGGTCAGAAACACGATCCGGTCAAAATCACCGGTAAAGTGTTCGCCCACGCGGATATCATAGCTCTGGACGCCTGAACCGACGACATAATCGTTGTGGGTTTGAATGCCGTATCGCTGGCTGCCCAAGAACTGGATTGTGGTGCTTTGGGACAGGTTTTCACCGTTTGTGAACATGATCCCGTGTATTTCCCCTGCAATATCTGTTGAGAAATCGAACTGCAGGCGGGTGTTCGTGCCAACAGTAAAGTTACCCAGCAATTGCTCCCAGGACTGGCTTTCTTGCTGCAGTGTCAGGCCATCTGCGGACACCGACGCGTCCCCGATGTCCTGACGGCCGGGCTGAAACCCTGACAGGCTAAAGGACGAGAAATCTATCGTATCAAGTTCTGGCTGCGGAAGCGGGGTTGCGCCGTCCAGCTTTACGTTCGTCCAAATGCTTTTCGCGCCAATGTTCGCGTCATCGTCGGTCAGAAAGACGATCCGGTCAAAGTCGCCGGTAAAGAAATCGCCGAGGCGAATGTCGTAGCTTTGTACCCCTGAGCCTACCGTATAATCGTTGTGGGCCTGAATGCCGTACTTCTGGCTGCCCAGAAATTGCAACGTCGTGCTTTGCGCGAGTTTGGCACCATTGGTGAACATGATCCCGTGTATTTCACCCGCAACATCTGTGGAGAAATCGAATTGCAACCGGGTGTTTGCGTCTACTGTGAAATCACCCAATAATTGCTCCCACGACTGGCTGTCTTGTTCAAGTGACATGCCGTCAGAGGAGATCGCGTAGTCGCCATAATCCTGACGCCCTGACTGGAAACCGGACACGCCAAAAGCAGCAAAATCAAAGGCTTCAAGGTCAGGCTGTGAAAGCGGTGCAGCCCCGTCCAGACTTACGTTTGACCATAAGCTGGTCGCCCCGACGTTTCTGTCATCGTCGGTCAAAAAGACGATCCGGTCAAAGTCGCCGGTAAAGTAGTCGCCCACGCGAATGTCGTAGCTCTGGACACCTGAGCCGACAACGTAATCGTTGTGCGCTTGGATGCCGTAGGTCTGACTGCCCAAGAACTGCAGTGTCGTGGATTGCGAAAGGTTCGCGCCGTTGGTGAACATGATGCCGTGAATTTCACCCGCCACATCTGACGAGAAATCAAACTGGAGGCGGGTATCTGCGTCTACAGTGAAATCACCCAGCAACTGGTCCCAGGATTGGCTGTCCTGTTCCAGCGTCAGACCATCTGTTGAAACCTCGAAATCACCAAAGTCCTGACGACCGATCTGAAACCCGTAAACGCCAAAGGCGTCAAAGTCGATCAAATCGCCGGGTTGTTCTGTCTGGGTCGGGACCAGATCACCTGCGTCTCGCATGGTGTCGATATCAGAATTCCATTGCAGAGTGCCCAAAAGTCCCCCCGCCGCCAAACCTGTAAAATCAAGGCGCATCGTGGTGTAAAGATCACCGTCCGCCGGGCGACCGGCCAAATTCACAATGCCCGAATAGGTGACGGCAATGTCCCCGGCGAGGTCGGCGTAAGCGTCTGCGACAACAAATGGAAAGCCGTATTTTGAACCGGGTGTTGAAGGACCGTCAGGGTCGATGTCCTCAAAAACGGTTGAATCAAACACTGAACTGGAGGGTGCCAGATCAATTTGCACCGAGGTCAAAAGCTTGGTCGTCGTCAGATCGTGCAGATAAAACCCGTTGCTCATGCGCACGTCGGTGCCGATGACACCACCATTGGTGTAGGGGTCGAATGCCTCCCAGATCAGCGTTTCGGTGGACCCGTCTGCAAAGGTCGCGATGATAATTGATCCGGCCAGATCCTTGCCGCGTGAAGATGTATCTTCACGAATTCCATTTACAGATACATGCGGGTTTTCTGCGAGACGTGTAACGTTGATTGCGGGCATGGGCCAACTTTCCAATTTTTTGCATCACGACACCGAAAAAAGGATTGCTGTCGTGATATTTACTTTTGGGCGCCCACCCACCGAATGCCTGCGATGGCGTTGTTGGTCATACAACGCCGTTGCTTAAGCAAACGATCAACCGTGCCTAGGGGGTAGCAAGAAAACCCCTCTGCCACTAGAGCGTGACTTGGAAACACTCGATGCGGGAAATCGAAACAATATGACTTAAATGAGGCAAACCGACCTAAGTTCGGTCAGAAACTCGACAACAGCCCTGCAGCGTGCGGCACCTGAACGGACCCTAAGGCGCGACCCACACGCCTTTCCAGTTGCCCTTGGCGGTATAGAACGCACGGCGGTGCTGTGCGCCAAGATGCACCAGATCCATATCCACCAGACGGCAATGAAGCACAGCGAACCGGTCCCGGTCTGCAGGTTTGTCGTAGGCAAATACATGGTTGATCGCTTTGCCGGGGACCGGTTCCGTCCCGTATGAAACGCGCGAAGCGGGCGGGACTTTGGTCCATTGATCCGAAACAGCCGGTCCGGTCAGAATGCCCACTTGCGTCGTCATCCGGATTTGCAGATCAGCGTCAGGGAGCCAGATGTGAAAAGCTGCATATGGATTTTTCCTGAGCGCTGTAACCTTGGGTGTTTCTACATCGGTATGTATTTCCAGCGTCACAGTGGCGCGCACCGCGCCGCGCAAGGCAACTGTGCGGGCCTCTGGCATACCGCTCGGTGAAACGGTCGCAAATGTCGGATAGCGTGCAGGCGCGCGGCTGTCGGCCACACCGTGGGTCAGATGGTCCCATGCCTCATCCAGAAACGCGGCCAGATCATTGGGGTCACTCATAACCGGTCATCTCCAGATACCCTCGTCCTTCATGGCTGCCTGAAACACGCACCGGCCCTTCCCAATAGGGGATCGACAGGTCCATCCATGCATCGCGGTTCAGCGCGCTAACTGTCACATCCAGACCCCGATCAGGCAAGGTGACGCGCCAGTTTGTCGGCACGTCGCGGCCTGCAACCCTGTGGGTGTTTAGCGGTTCTGCCACAAACGCGCCGTCGGGATAGGGCCTCGTTGTTCCATCAGCGTCTATCCATGTCGACGCGCTGTAACTAGTCCCGTCGTTTTGGCGCAGTTGAAATCCCATCAGCTTGGCACCGCTGTCAAACGACAGTGAAAACCAATCCCACCCCGATTGGGTGTCCGACAAGGGTTGTGACGACCATTCCCGGTCAAGCCATGCGGTGCCTGTAACCGCCACCTCAGCTTCTGGCAGGTGCAGTGTGCCTGCAATCTCAAAGAACGGCTGCGAATAATAGTAGCTTGCTTGCCCCTCGGCGGATTTCACGGAAAATCCTGCATCGCCCTGAAAGACCAACGGCCCGCGCGCATTCAGCGTCATGTCATAGCCGAAATCCGGCCCGTTTGCGTTGAGCGAAAGTTTGTCAAAATCCGGTCCCTCAAGCGTCCATTCGTCGATCCACGCGCGAAAGGGTGCCGCAATGACACCGGCCTGCCCAATGCCGCCCCGCGCAAACCGCTCGGCCGCGAAATGCCGGTTCGGTGTCGTGACTGCAGCATGGGCGAACCATATCTGTGGAGACGCCCATCTCTCTGCCTCACCGGGGGCCAGCGCAGAGCGGAAAAGCGTCCATTGCAGACCGTAGGGCGTGCCGTTGGCGTCTGTCAGGTTGGCCGTCAGATACCACCATTCGATGCGGTAACCGGTGTGTGGGCCGTGATCGTCGGGAAACACGAATTCCGGTCCCGGTTGCGGCGTGGCAAAGCCGTCGGCTTGAGTCCCAAGTCCCGAGAACCCTTGCGCCAACGCACCGAATGGCCAGATCAGCAAAAAGCAAAGCAGTCTAACGTTCACTTGCGAAAACCCTCAATAATCCGGATGGCGGTGTCCGCATCAATCGCAACGCAGGCCACAGAGCCGCGACAAAGGCCGCCCCTATCGCGTAGGCACCTAGCTTGATATACTCCATTGGAAACAGGTAGATAGGCAGTTTCCATCCGAACGCTTCTACGTTGATGATGCTTAGCAATATCCACGCCAGCATCAAGCCGGTCGGCACCGCGCAGATGAACACAAACCCCGCCAGCAGCACCGCGCGCAGCAGTTCCAGCCCCCCAAGATGCCGACGCGTCAGTCCCAGCGCCCAGACCGGGGCCAGTTGTGGCACGCGCAGGTCGGCCAAGGTCAGCAAGCTCATCAAAATGGCGAAACTGGCTACGCCCAGCGTCAGCACATTCAACGCAGACGTGACGACAAAGGTGCGTTCAAAGACCTCCAGCGACAGGGCTTTGATCGCGGCCTGATTTGTCATTGCATTTTGATCAATGCCCAGTGTTGCTGTGATATCGTGGCGAAGCTGCGGGGGATCGGAAGTACGCACACCGAACCGCAATGGGATCAGATCGGGGTGCATGCTGGTAAACAAGGCTTCGCTGATCAGGACCTGACCTTGCGGATTGCCGTAATCCCCGACGACCGCAACGATGGGCAACGTCAGGTCGGGTGCTACTTCAACCCGGTCCTCGACCCAAAGATCCGCACGCCGCGCAAGCTGTTCGTTCACCACCACCGCTTGTCCCCGCGCCACATCATCCCATGCAGAGGGCCTAGATGCCAAAAAGACCCAATTGTCACGATACGTCGAACCCACACGCACGCCGTAAAGGGAAACGGGCTGCGCTGCGATCACGGACGGTGTCGATAGCAGCGGCAAAACCTCCAACCCGCGCTGGTGCAGAAACGCCTGCAAGGCGGCGCTCTGCTGTGGTGTTTCCACTTCGATGAACAACTCCGGGGCGAGCCGTTGGTCGAGGAATGACACGAAAGTCAGGCGAAAGCTGGATACCATGGTTGAGACGCCGATGTTTGCCGATATCGCCAGCAGCAGTGCCATCAACGCAAGGCTCAGCCCCGGCAATTGTTGTCGGGTATCAGCCCAGAACCAAGTCCAGACGGGTTTGCGGGCGAGGTTCTGCGCAAGGGAGAGCGCCGCCGCCGCCAAGGCTGGCAAGGCAAGGGCTGCACCGATCAGTAAACACCCCAAGAGCGCAAAACCTGCCAGCAATCCCTTGGCAAATAGGGCAAGGGGGAGGGTGACGCCAAGCAACAAGACCGCACCAATGCTTTGCAACCGAAACCGGGACGCGGTGGCAACCACCCATGCGCGCGGGCGCACGCTGGCCAGCAGCGGCATCTGGGCAATCTGCCACGTCCGTGTGGACAGGGCTACGCCCGTACCGATCAGCGCAATCAACAACCCCGAAGCCCACCAAGACGCGCGCAGTTTCAGTGTTCCCGAAATTTCCGCCCCGTAGAGCCCGCGCAAGGTGGCAGCGACATCAGGCAGCAAAACTGCAGCAATCAGATAGCCCAACACGATCCCGATGGCTGCACCGATGGCAGCAAGTGTCATCATCTCAACCGCGATTAGCGTTAGCAGCACGCGCAGCGGCACACCCAAGGCCCTCAATGTGCGGATCATCCCGCGACGTTGTTCAAACGCCAGCCCAATGGTCGAGTGCACGATGAACAGACCAACTGCAAAGCTAAGTAGACCAAAGGCGGTGAGATTGAGATGAAAGCTGTCGGTAAGCTCTGCGATATTGGCGACTTGCTGGGACGACTGGATGCGCAGTTGCGGCGCAATACTACCGAGGTCTGGTTGCACGCGCGGTTGGATCGGCAGCAGGATCAGGCGGGACAGGTCGTCGCGCGCCAACAACTGTTGCACCGCGCCAATATCGCCAATTGCAATACCGGACGCAATGCCGGGGTCCGGTATCACCTCAAGGTTCGGGTCAAGGGCGCGCCGGGTTTCTTGGTTTGCAAACAACGCATCGGGATCACCTTGGGCAAGGGCGGCCGGCCCCAAGTTTGTACGTGCCGCGCCAAACCCGGCAGGCGCTGTTACAGGATCAACGCCAACCAGCCGCACATCACCCAACATGCCATCAATCACCGGCGAGACGAGCCAACCTGCACGCCTGAGCGCGACATAAGTCTCTTGGGAAATTCGATCGCCTTGGCGCGGCACCAATGCGTCGAACCGACCCTCACCCAGCGTGTTGGCTGCGGCATCATAGCTGGCGCGCGCTTCGGTATTGATTGCCTGCACCCCGGACCACAGCGCAGTGGCAAGGGCAAGACCGGCAAGAAACGCAAACAATTGCAATGGGTTGCGTCGCCAATGTGACAGTAATGCCCAAAGGCAGGTTCGGATCATGTCAGCAGGCCGTTGCGCAGGTGCAATTGCCGGTCCATGCGCGCGGCGATGGCGGGGGAATGGGTAACAACCATCAACGCCGCACCAGTTTGCGCAACAAGGGCCAGCATCTGTTCCAGCACATCGCCGGCGGTCGCTTCGTCCAGATTTCCGGTAGGTTCGTCGGCCAACATCAGCTTGGGCTTGGCGGCAATCGCTCTGGCGATGGCGACGCGCTGTTGCTGGCCGCCGGACAAGGCTTCGGGGTATTTTTTCAGATGGTCCGACAGCCCCAAGGCACCGATGATCTGGGCGTTGTGATCTGGATCAGTCTTGCCTGACAGGGCCGCTTGGAACCCGATGTTCGCCTCGACACTCAGTGACGGGATCAGGTTGAATTGCTGGAAAACCAGCGCGATATCGGTCTTGCGCAGCGCTGCGCGCCCCGCATCATCAAGCTGCGTCAGGTTCTGTTCGTTGACCCAGACGTCGCCCGCATCCGCAGCCTCCAGCGCACCTGCGATATGCAATAACGTGCTTTTGCCGCTGCCGGATTCCCCGCGCAGCGCAAGGGTCTGACCGGCCCGCAATTCAAAGCTCACACCTCGCAGCACCGGCACCAGACCTTCGCTGTCACGGAAAGATTTTTCTACGCCATCGACCTTAAGAACCATCAATTGTCTCCATTGTTGATGAACTTAACCTAGGTGCGGGGTTTTGACAGGGTCCTGGGGGATAAATGTCGCGATGTCGCAGGTCTAGCGGGCATTCCCAGCGCCGATTGGTGCCCGATGCCTAGCCGCGCTGGGGCAATGACGAAAGGCCGGTTTGCGCCATTGCGATACTCAGCTCGTCGCTCAGCACGTCCCACATCCGTTGCAAGCCCGCTTCTCCGCCAGCCGCGATGGCGAATTGCAGGATACGCCCGAAAAAGGTGAAATCTGCGCCTGCGTGGATCGCTTTCAGAACGTCTTCGCCCGATCGCAGACCGCTGTCGAAAAAGAGCGGCATATCAGGGCCGACAGCGTCACGGATCAATGGCAGAACATTGATCGGGCAGGGCGCGCTTTCTAACTGGCGCGCGCCGTGGCTTGAGACTTGGATCGCATCGACGCCTGCGTCTTTCAGCATCACGGCGTCCTCGACATCCAGCACGCCTTTGACGACCAGCTTGCCGGGCCAAGCGTCGCGCATCGCCTTGAGAGTGTCCCAATCAGCGGCTCCGCGGCTTTCGGTGCGGTCAAAGCTGTAGCCGGGCATGTCGAAATTCGCCATGCCGGGTTTGCCTTTGAAGAGGCTGGTTAGGGACCATTGCGGGTGCAGGGCAAAGTCGATGAATTGTTTGGGACCAATCTTGAACGGCATCTCTAAGCCGTGGCGCAATTCGCGCGGGCGGCGGCCGACTTCGGGGACGTCTGCGGTCAGAACGAGTGTCTCGTAACCCGCTTGACGGGCACGCTCGACCAGTTTGAAGGTGCCGGTCCCATCGCCGCTAAAATAGATCTGGAACCACGCGTGGCCTTGGGCGACGTCAATGATTTTTTCTAGCGGGGTGGAGGCGACGGTGGAGACGCCATGCGGGACAGAATGTTTGGCGGCAAGGCGCGCCAGCATCAAGTCTGCGCCGGAGCCAGAGAGGTTGCACATCCCCATGGGGGCGATGCCGAAAGGGCTATCTGCGTTTGTACCAAATAGGGTCGTGGCCAGTGAGCGTTTGCTCACATCGCGCAAGATACGGGGACGTAGGGTGATGGCGTCAAGGGCCGCACGGTTGCGTGCGGCCCCAGTCTCGGCGCCGGCGGCACCATCTATGTAGTCGAAGATCATCCAAGGCAGACGCCGCTTTGCAATGCGCCGCGCGTCTGCCGCTGAATGGATGTCTCTAGCACTCATTTAAGCCTTCACTGCTTCCATAAAGCGGTGACGGATCACGACCGGGTCCAGCGTGATGACGGGCAGCTTGATGTTGCCGCTGTCACATTTGCACACGATGATAGTCATCTCGTCGCTGTCGATCGCTGCTTGCAAAACGGGACCAAGATCCTTGTCCTGCACTTCGATCACATTGTCACAGCCGCAAGCCTTCGCAACAGCCGTCAAAGACGTCTTCATGCCTGCATATGTGGGCTGATCGCCGGTGGAGCCGTAAGAACCGTTGTCGATGATCAATAGCGTATAGTTGCCTGTCGCGTTGTTGGCGATTGTGGGCAGCGTGCCAAGGTTTGTCAGGACAGAGCCGTCACCGTCGATGGAGATCACCGGTTTTGGTTGCGCCAGCGCTAGACCAAAGCCGATAGAGGACGACAGGCCCATGGTGCCGAGCATGTAGAAATTACGCTCGTTGTCGTCGATCATGTGAAGTTCCTGAGACGGAAGTCCGATGTTACAAACGACAAGGTGCGGATTAAGGATAGGCGCGATTTCGCGCAGGATTTCTGAACGGATCATTGGTCGCCGTAGCCTCCCCAGAAGTTCGCGTCCGTCAGGATCGCGACAGGTTTGTTTGACATGAAGGTGTACTTGAGGATGTTGTCGAATTCCTCAACGTCTTTTTGCCAGTGGAAGTGGTAGGTCGGGATGTTCAACTGCGCCAGCAGCGCTTTGGTGTGAACAGCCATTTCAACCTGACAGGCCACAGGCTCGCGCAGCTCACCCCGGTAGGAGATCAGCATCGGCAACGGCATGCGGTAGAACTGCGTCAGCGTCGCCAGCGTGTTCAAGGTCACACCAAGGGCGGTGTTTTGCATGATGATCATCGGGCGTTTGCCGCCCATGAATGCACCAGCACACAGGCCCATGCCTTCGTCTTCTTTGTTGGATGGGATGTGGAAAATCTCTTCGCGGTTCTCAACCTCTTCGATCACGCCGGCCAGCTGTTTGCAGGGCACGGTCGTGACAAACGAGATATCGTTGGCGACAAGATCGTCGACGATCTTTTTGTCGATGTTCATGGGCGTTTGCCTTTCATTGGGTATCGGAAGGTGGGGGGTGTCAGGAATGGAGTTAGTGTGCGGGGATCAGGACGATCTTTGGTTCGGGAACTTCGCCTGCGCGCAAGGCTTTGAACGCATCTGCGCCCTCGCTCAAGGGTTGGTGGCGGCACCAGTCGAGTGGACCAAGACGCCCGTCGAAGATTGCCTGCGCCGTGTCGCGGAAATCTTGGGCGGTATAGGTATAGGTGCCGATGAAGGTAATTTCCTGCAGGGTCATGCGGCGGATATCAAGCCCGCCTGTGTCCTCGCCCAGCCCGATGTGCGCAATCACGCCGCCCGGTGTCGCGCGGGCAGAGGCGGCTGCACGGGTGGCGGCATATCCAACAGCGTCGATGACGACCGGATAGAACGCATCGGTCACCTCAACAGCGTTTTCGCCGCACGTGTCGCGCAGGAAAGCGCGGCGTGCGGCGTTTGGTTCAACGATGGAAATATCAGTGATCTGCATCGCACGCAGGGCAAGGGCTGCAGCCAGACCAATGGCACCGCCGCCGATGATCAGCGCACGGCGCGCATCGGTCATATGCAGCGCGTCCAGCGCCAGACGCGCGGCATGCCAGCTCACTGCCAGCGGTTCTGCCAACGCGGCCTTGGTCAGCGGCACATCAGCGGGCACCTCGACAAGGTTTTCGGGCGGCATCGTGACGAATTGCGCAAATGCACCCTCGCGGGGCTGCATAGATATGATCTGCCGCTCCGGGCATAGGTTCTCGCGGCCACTGCGACATGCGGGGCAGGTCTTGCAATTGACCAGCGGGTTGATCGTAACGCGCTTGCCATCACGGACACCGCCAATGATCACGCCAGCCGCCTCATGACCAAGGATCAGCGGGGCAGGGCGACGCGCGTCATGACCCAGATACGCGTGCATATCAGAGCCACAGATGCCGACCGCATCAATGCGGATCAACTCCGTGCCGTTTGCCGCAACAGGATCCGGCATATCGCGGTAGTTCAGCGTTTCAACGCCGTCATAAACCAGTGCTTTCATTTCGCGGTAAATCCCCCGTCGACCATCAGGACTTGCCCCGTAACATAAGACGAAGCCTCAGAGCATAAAAACAAGAGCGGTCCATCCATGTCTTCCAATCGCCCATTACGGTTGAGACAGGTTTGGGCTGCATTACGTGCCGCGCGCGCCGGATCATCAAACACGGCTGCGGTCAGTTCGGTCGGGAAAAACCCCGGACCTATGGCGTTGGCGGTAATGCCGCTGGGCGACCATGCTTCGGCCATCGCACGGGTCAACTGGCCGATGCCTGCCTTGGTCGCGCCGTAAGATATGCCGCCCGGAAACGCGCGTGTCGTTTGCAGCGAGGCAAAGTTGACGATCCGGCCCCAGCCCTTTGCCTTCATCGCAGGCACGAGCGCCTGAGAGATAAAGAACGGCGCCGACAGGTTCAACGCGATGGTGCGATCCCAGCCTTCTGGCGTTACATCATCTGCCGTTTCACGTGTGTTCACGCCGGCCGCATGCACGACAATGTCAGGTGCCCCAAAAGGCGCAGATACCGCATCACGCAAGGCCGCTAAGTTGTCCCGGTCTGCCACATCTGCAACCAGAACTGCGCAGCTTGCGCCAATCTCGGACTGCAAACTGTCCAGCGCGTCCTGACGCCGGGCAACACCGACAACTTGTGCACCGGCTGCTGCCAAGGCAATGGCCGCGCGCCGACCCAGACCAGAACTGGCCCCGGTCACAAGGGCAACGTGGCCCGTCAGGTCAAAAAGTTGGCGCGGATCACCCATCTGCGGAAAGGTCAAAGTTCTCGCCGGGGAAGTATTTGGCAAGACGCACATCAGCGGCGCGGGCGTGACCTTCCATACCTTCAAGGCGAGAAATGCGGGCGGTAGCTTGCGCCACACGCTTGGATGCATCGCGTGTGGTGCGCTGCCATGTGACGATTTTCATGTACTTGTGAACAGACAGACCGCCCGTGTAGCCCGCCGCACCGGATGTCGGCAGCACGTGGTTGGTGCCTGATGCCTTGTCGCCATAAGATACTGTGGTCTCTTCACCTAGGAACAGCGAGCCGTAGCACGTCAAACGGTCCAGCCACCAATCGGGGTCTTCGGCCTGAACGGTCAGGTGTTCTGGCGCGTAATCATCTGAACATGCGGCCATTTCTTCGCGGTCAGCGCACAAGATCACTTCCGCGTAATCGCGCCATGCGGCAAATGCGTTTTCGCGGTTCACCTCTGGTAGATCGTCGATCAGGCCGGGGACCATCTCCATCACTTTTTCGGCCAGCGCGCGGTCATCCGTAACCAGCCAGACCGGAGAATTATAACCATGCTCGGCCTGTGACACGAGGTCGGTTGCAACGATGTGCGCGTCTGCGTGTTTATCGGCAAGGACAAGGCTGTCAGTTGGACCGGCAATCATGTCGATGCCCACACGGCCAAAAAGAATGCGTTTTGCTTCGGCGACAAACTGGTTACCGGGACCAACAAGGATATTTGCCTTTGGCAGGCCAAACAGACCGAACGTCATCGCCGCGACACCCTGAACCCCCCCCAACGCAAGAATTTTATCCGCGCCACAGATGTGCGCTGCGTATACGATTGCCGGCGCCACACCCACGCCGGGGCGGGGCGGGGAACAGGCTGCAATATGACGGCAGCCTGCCACTTTTGCTGTGGTTACGGTCATGATCGCCGACGCAATGTGGCTGTAGCGCCCGCCGGGAACATAGCACCCTGCGGCATCCACAGGGATCGCCTTTTGACCGGCGATAAAGCCTGGCTCGATCTCCATCTCGACATTGGTTAGGGTGGATTTCTGGATCTCGGCAAAGCGGCGCACGTTGTCATGGGCAAACCGGATGTCTGCTTTCAGCTTTTCGGGCACCAATGCGCAGGCGGCCTCGATTTCCTCTGGCGACAGCATGACACTGCCCTCATAGCGGTCGAACTTGGCTGCATATTCCAATGCCGTGGCATCGCCGCCCGCTTCGATATCGTTCAGGATGTTCTTGACGATTTCATGCGTTTCTGACGCATCTGATTTCGCGGTGAGGGTTGCCTTTTTGAGGTATTCGCGTGTCATGCTTGGATGTCCTGCCTAAGTGGGTGGTCGGTGGGACCAGAGATTCGTTACCAACATGTAGAGGTTTACATAGCGTCAGTGCAAGCGCTTACATTTTCTTTACGTCATTTTCGTATAGACTGCGAATAGCCTTTGTTCGGCAGAAATGCCGATTGAATTTGCATCGGTGTCCCCAGCCCAAAGGTGCATCGCCGACTGAATGCGCCTGCACGCTTCGACAACGCCACCGGTTGACCCTGACAGAACGTGATCGACCGGCTGGGATGGCCTCTGCTTTTCCACGCGCGGTTGTGGAAACTGTCGACTAGATGACTGTCGTCATGTCGGCTGAACTGCACCCTCCCTCATGCTGCGTAAGCCAACCTAACCTCTGAAAACTCAACGTTTCTTTTATGTTGGCAAGGCATGCCTGTAGCTTGAACCGAGGTTGATTGAGGCACCGTTAACAGGACCTCCATTGTCCAAGTTGAATTGAAATTTAGGCATCAATCTTGGTTAAGAACTTGTTCTAACCCATTCAAGTAAAACATATTTAACCCTACCGCTCCTAAAACTGAGATTGATGCTGGACGTGCGTTCGTTCTGGCAAAGTTGGATCAGTTTCGGAGATGACATAATGCCAGAACAACTGCTTTTTATCGGCCACAGCCTTGTCGGTTACAAGATGCCAGAGATGTTCAATTCGTTCATGAACACTCTGGGTGTAGATGCGCAGGCCGATAGGCAGGTGATCAACGGATCGCCTTTGCGGTTCAACTGGGACAACGGCAACATCGCCGAAGGCGTGAACGCGCGGGCGGTGCTGCCGTCGGGCGCATATGACAGCGTTATCATCACCGAAGCCTTGCCACTGGATGAACATATCCGCTGGAACAATTCGCAAGGCTACGCTGAACGTTATTATGATCTGGCGCGGTCCGCCAATCCTGACACGCGGTTCTATATCTATGAGACTTGGCATAATATCAGCGGCGATGGCGCGGCATGGCGCGCGCAAATCGATGCAGACCTCCCCAAATGGGAGGGGATTGCCGATTATATCAACAGCAATGCGCCGAACGGTGCGATTCCGGCGATGATCGTGCCCGCCGGTCAGGCAATGGCCAAGCTTTATGATGCCATTCAGGCAGGCCAAGTGCCTGGTGTCACCTCCATCAGGGCGGTGTTCGAGGATACAATCCACCTGAATGATCTGGGAAACTGGTTTATGGCGGCGCTTCAGGCGGCGACAGTTATGGGGATTGACCCAGACTCGTTGCCCTCGGATACAGTGGGGCGCTGGAACACGACCTATGACGGGCCGAACGGCGCCCTCAAATCTGCTTTGTCAGATGTTATTTCGGATACATTGGCCGAATATGATCGCGACGGGCGTGACGGTGCGCTACGCCCTGTTGAGGGCCAGCAAGATAGCGATCCGTGGAACGATCCTGATCCCGTCGTCGATGATGTGCCAGCACAAGACCCCGCTGAAAACGACGATGGTGGCTCCGGTCAGGGCGGGGGGGGCTGGACGCCGGCGCAACCGTCAACTCCGGCGTCCGGTGATATCGAATTTGGCCTTGGTTTCGGGCTAAGCACGGTTGCGGATTACGTCTCCAACATGCCGTTCATTGATGTGTTCAAAACATCGCGCGCGCCGCTGGGCCATGAACCGGGCAGGTGGGGCGGTGTCGATTTTGCCGAACTGCAAGCGCGCGGCGCTCTGGATGCTGACGGTTGGCTGACATTCATACCCGATGGGGTAAATTATGTTGGCAGTCTGATACTGACCTCATTTCCAGCCGAAATGACGGAGGCCGCGGGCCGTTACCGTGTGACATGGGATGGTGAAGGTGATGTGCGGATCGGCCTGTCTGCCAGCAACGTAGCGATTGGCCAGAACGAGGCGTGGTTCACCTATACGCCCACGGGCAGCGCGCTCGTCAATATCGAGATCCACGAGACTGACCCGCGCGGCAATGGCAATTACGTGCGCAACATCTCGGTCGTCAAAGAAGAGAATATTAGTGCTTTTGAAGCGGGTCAGATGTTCAATCCGACATGGATTGATGTGATCGAGGACGCGCATTCCCTTCGGTTTATGGACTGGATGCGCACCAACAACTCCAAAATCGAAACGCTTGCAGACGCCCCTTTGGAAACTGACGCCACATGGACGCCGGATGGCGTGCCCCTGTCGGTGATGGTCCGTTTGGCCAATGAAACGGGAACCGATCCATGGTTCACAATTCCGCATCTTGCGGATGAGACGTACATGCGCGCTTTTGTGACGCAGGTCCGCGATACGCTCGATCCGGGTTTGAAGGCTTATTTCGAGTTCTCCAACGAGGTCTGGAATTTCCAGTTCGGACAGGCGCAACATTCCAACGCCGAAGGGCAGGCGCGCTTTCCCGGCGAAGGAACGGCATGGGTGCAAAACTATGCCGCTGACGCCGTTGTACTGGCACGGATCATCGACGACGTTTACGGGGCTGACAGCCCGAATGCGATCAAGGTAATCGGCACCCAAACCGGATGGATCGGCCTTGAAGGCGCAATTCTGGATGCGCCCTCGTGGGTCGCAGAAAACCCGGGATTTAACGCTGCACCTGCAACGTATTTTGATGCCTACGCCATCACCGGGTATTTTGACGGTGGGTTGGGGCGTGGTGACAAGCCCGTCACATTAAAAAATTGGTTGGTGGAAAGCCAGAACAGGGCCGTTTCTGCGGCGAATTCCCAAGGGCTAAGTGGCGCAGCACGGGACGCCTATATCGAAGAGCATCGCTTTGACTATGCCACAACCTTGGCAGCGCGCGAACTGCGCGACGGCTCCGTAACTGGTGACTCTGGCGGATCACTGGCGGATCTGCGCACCCAATTTGCCTATCATAAAGCCATTGCAGATGAACGCGGGCTTGAGTTGATCATGTACGAAGGCGGCACCCATGTTGTGGGTGTCGGATCGTGGGTTAACGACACAGCGCTGACAGAGTTCTTTACCCATTTGAACTATAGCCCGGAAATGGGTGTTCTATATGCCGAATTGCTGCAGATATGGGAACAAGAAGGCGGGACACTCTTTAATGCGTTCACGGCTGTTGGGACGCCGTCCAAATACGGCAGTTGGGGGCACCTGCGCTACTTGGGCGATGACAACCCGCGCATGGATGTAATCGAAGAATTTATTGCCGATAACCCAAGGGCTGAAAGCGGGGGACCATTTGTTGAACCGCCAACCGCAGTTGTAAATTCGGCACCAGATGGCATGCCGGGCATCGTCGGAACACCACAAGAAGGTGAGACTCTGACTGCCGTAACTCAATCCGTATCAGATGCAGACGGTATCCTGCGCAGCAGCTTTGCCTATCAGTGGCAACGCGATGGCCAGAACATTGGCGGGGCAACATCCGCGACTTACACGCTGACCCAACAGGATGTTGGTGCCCAGATCCGGGTGAACCTGCAATTTACGGATGCGCGCGGCACGCTCGAGACTGTCCAAAGCGGGCGCACTGTACCGGTCGAAGACCGCTATCAAGCGCCGCTTCAGGCGTCCATAAGGGTTGACGGAGACGGGACGGTAGGCGCTGTTTTGGCAGCGCAGGCATCCTTCACCGGCGGCGCAGATGCGCCAGATGACGGTGCTGGCAGCTGGCGTTGGATCAGAACCGACGCCGCAGGCCAGCAGCGAGAAATCATTCAAGGCGCACAAAGCCAATATTACACGCTGCGCGCCGAAGATCAGGGTCATGTCATTCTGGCAGAGTTCAGCTTTCGGGATGCATCGGGGAGTGCTGGTGTCGCGACTGGCGGCAATCTGTTTGTAAACACTGCACCCACCGGGCGTGTCACCATTGTGACCGTTCCGGGCCGGGATGGATTTCTGACCGCCGATACCAGCGCGCTAAGTGATGCGGATGGCATCGTAGCGAGCAGCCTCACGTTTCAGTGGTTTCTGGACAATGCGCCGATCGCAGGTGCGACGCAGGCGCGCTTTTTCGCAAATGCAGCAGATCTTGCAGGCAGCTTGAGTGTCCGCGTCACCTATCTTGATCAGTCTAGTTTTACCGAAAATGTCATCAGCGACCCTGTCCCGATGTCCTCGGACGGCATTCGGCTGAACGGAACAGACTTTGCCGACCGCCTGATCGGGGGCACGGGCGGCGATACGCTGCTTGGCGCGGACGGCGATGACATCTTCGTCCCCGGCGCTGGCAGCGACTTTCTGGACGGCGGTCGCGGTGTTGATACAGTGGCTTTGCTGGGTGATCAGTCCGCCTATACTTTGCGTCTGGCCAGCAATGGATCGCGGTTGACGGACCGCCGCGACGATGACAATGGCGGACAAGGGAGCAAGACACTCTTTGCCATCGAGACACTTGATTTCGAAACCGAGATTGACGTGCTTCAGGGCAGACCACTCCAGCTTTCGCTATTGGATGATGCCGTTGCGGTGTCGAACTCTGATCTTGAGGACATCACCGAACTTTACGTTGCCTATTTCAACCGCGCCCCTGACGCGATTGGCCTGACTTATTGGGCGTCCCTGTTCGCTAACGGCCTTGATCTGGAACAGATGGCGCGCGGCTTTTTCGATCAACCCGAAACGCGTGCGACATATGCAGATGTGCTTTCATCCGACGGGGCAAGGCTGACAGATGTCGATGGTTTTGTCAGCGCTGTTTATGCCAACGTTCTGGGCCGCATACCGGATGCCGATGGTTTTGCGTTCTGGGTCACAGCCTTGGAAAACGTCCCCGAAATCACACCTGCGACATTCATTCTGTCCGTACTAGGCGGCGCCAAATTTCCCGCTGATCCGACACCGCAAACCCTGGTGGATCAAAGCTATATCGCCACGAAGACTGACATCGGCACCTATTTTGCTGCAATCAAAGGGTTGAGCGATGTGGATGATGCCAGGGTTGTTATGTCGCTTTATGATGGGACAATTGGTGGGATGCTGGATGCTGTGACAGAGGTGAACGATATCTACGCAGATGCGCTGGATCCCCAGAACGGGGAGTTCTTGCTGCAATTGGTTGGCGTTGTAGACGATCCATTCGCCACGTTCTTTTGAGGTTGGCTTATCCCCGAGGGGCATAAGCGTGTTTTTTGTGAGCACCTGTTTGTTGGCCGCGCGGTGATGGCCGCAAGGGGTGCAAGCAAAGTACCCTGCAACCACAATAAATCTGAGGCCCGGATGTCGACGTCAGCGAAATCACTCTACGTTTCGTCTTGTAAAGTGTTCGAAACGGAGGCGCTATCAGATGCACAAGATGATCAAGCATGCCATCTGGGCAACAGCGTTCCTATATGCAACTGCTGCTGCATCAGATATCGCGCCCGATGGCAGTGCTATCATTTCGCAGCCCATGATGGCACGGATGGCGGCTGCGGATGTGATCTTTTTGGGCGAAATCCACGACAACGCCTTGCACCACCAAGGTCAGGCCAAGATCATCGCCGCGTTAAAACCCAAAGCGGTGGTATTCGAGATGCTGTCATCCACGCAGGCTGCGCTGGTGAATGAAATAGGGGCGGAAAATCTTGATACGCTCGGTCAACGCATCGGTTGGGAGGCGGCAGGCTGGCCGGACTTCAACATTTATGCCCCGATTTTCGCAGCGCTAGATACGGCACAGGTCGTAGGCGCTGCGGCACCTCGCGAAACCATCCGCGCGGCGTTTGCGGATGGGGCTGCGGCTGTCTTTGGTGCAGAGGCTGCGGGCTTCGGTTTGACACAAGCAGTGCCTCAACCGCAATTGGAACGCCGCATGCAGATGCAATTTGATGCTCATTGTGCTGCGATGCCGATGGACATGATGGGCGGGATGGTTGAGGCGCAGCGCCTGCGGGATGCCTATTTTGCAGATGCGTCTTTAAAGGCGCTCAAAACATATGGCGCGCCTATTGTTGTTATTGTTGGCAACGGTCACGCGCGGCGCGATTGGGGTGTGCCTGCGATGATCGCGCTGGCGGCGACAGACGTCACAACCATTGCGGTCGGTTTTGTCGAAGTCCCCAGTTTGGATGACGATCCCCGCTTTGATATCACCTTGGCCACCGCGCGCTCCCTCAGAGGCGATCCCTGCGATGCGTTCCGATAGAACTAATTGGTCATGCCGTGGCGCAACGGTGCGCCCCGTTCACCACGCGCCATGATAAAACCTCACTTTTGGCACGACGGGCGCGGTGCTGAACGACGATCGCTCGGAGCCGGTTTATTCCTGAAAATGCGTGCGATGAAACGTCAAAACCGCCGCTACGTCATGGGCCACGTGGTGTTGAAATGGCTGCCTGGTTCGCTACCCTTTGAATAATTGACAGGCAAAGGCAGCGCGATGAAATTAACGGTCAACGCAACTGAACACGACATTGATGTCGAAGAGGAAATGCCGCTTTTGTGGGTCTTGCGGGACATTCTCGGGATCACGGGTCCAAAATATGGCTGCGGCATCGCGCAATGTGGCGCGTGCACTGTGCATGTTGACGGAATTGCGGTGCGGTCTTGCCAATTGGCCATCGGTGATCTGGACGGCGAAGTCACCACCATCGAAGGCTTGGGAACCCCCGAAGCCCTGCACGCCGTGCAGGCGGCTTGGATCAAACATCAGGTTGCACAATGCGGGTACTGCCAGTCCGGCCAGATCATGCAAGCAGCGTCGTTTCTCGATCTCAACCCCGTGCCATCGGATGACCAGATTGACGCAGCTCTTAGCGGTAATTTGTGCCGCTGCGGCACGTATCCACGCATCCGTGCTGCCGTAAAAGATGCCGCAAAAACACTTGGGGGCGCGTAATATGGGGCGTGTCAGAACCATCGCACGGCGCAGCTTCTTGATCGGGTCCGCCGCAATTCTGGGCGGTGTGGCCTTCGGCACCTATTTGTACAAGCGCGACGTCGAAAACCCGCTGCTCGATGACTTGGGACCGGGGGAAGTGGCGTTCAATCCCTTCGTCAAGATTGACGCGACAGGCATCACGCTGATCACGCCGCGCGCGGATGTGGGGCAGGGCGCCTATTCCATTCAGGCGCATCTGATTGCCGAAGAGCTGGATGTGGACCTTGCAGAAGTCACGATTGATCCGGGCCCGCCGTCTGCGGCCTATTACAACGGCGTTATTTCCGCAGAAGGCATGCCATTTGCCGCGACCTCGGACAGCCTGTTGGCCAGAACAGCGCGCGGTGCGTCTGACGTTCTTGGCAAGCTGTCGGGGTTTCAGATGACCGGTGGCTCTACCACGGTGCCCGACATGTACGAAAGGCTGCGCGTTGCAGGTGCAGTCGCGCGCGAAACGCTGATTGCGGCGGCAGCAGTACAAACAGGTTTGCCCCATGATCAGTTGCGCACGGATGCTGGCGCGGTTGTCCTGCCCGATGGCAACCGGCTGCTCTATGTTGATCTGGCAGCAATTGCGGCCGGGATTGAGCCGGTCGAGACTGTGACCCTGCGCGATCCGTCCGAATGGCGCAAACTGACAAAGCCGCACTTGCGTACAGATATCGTGGCGAAATCGACCGGCACCCAGATGTACGGGATCGACATGAAGATGGACGGGATGGTGTTTGCCACCACCCGCACCAATCCAGCGCTGGGCGGTGGCATCAATGGCTTTGATGCGGATGCGGCGCTGGGCATGCGTGGGGTGCAGGCCGTCTTGCCGGTAACGGGCGGTATTGCGGTTGTCGCTGATAACACATGGCGCGCGTTTCAGGCCGCACAGGCAGTCGACTGCGACTGGGGGCCAGCGCCCTATATTGGCGATACAGATGCGCAATTCGCAGCCCTTAGCGCAGCATTTGACCCTGATCTACAAGACAGCCGGTTTCGTGATGATGGCGATGTGGATGCCGCGCTGAACGGCGCGGAGGTGATCGAGGCGGAATACCATATCCCCTATCTTGCCCATGCGCCGCTGGAACCGATGAACGCTGTGGTCAGGCTGTCCGGGGGACGGCTGGACATCTGGACCGGCACCCAAATCCCACGGTTTATGCAAGCAAATGCAGCCCAGATTGCGGGTCTTGAGGTCGAAAATGTGCATGTGCATGTGTTGATGTCAGGCGGCAGTTTCGGGCGGCGGCTGGAGGATGACTATGTCCGCCAAGCCGTTGAAATTGCAGTTGCTATCCCTGACCTACCGATCAAAATGACGTGGCAGCGCGAAGAGGATTTTACCCATGACTTTCCGCGCCCCGCCGCGATCGGGCGCGCACGTGGTGCGGTGCATGGCGGCAGGATTGCGGCCTTTGATCTGTCGATTGCAGCCTCCTCGATGACGGCATCGTGGTTTGGACGGTTGCAGCAGCCTATTGCCGGACCGGACATTGCCATCGTTGCAGGCGCGTGGGACCAACCCTTTGCGGTTCCGCACTACCGCGTCACCGGATACCGCGCCCCTGAAATGGTGCCGATCAGCAGTTGGCGGTCTGTCGGCGCGTCGGGCAACGGGTTCCTGCATGAGAGCTTTATGGATGAGCTGTGCCATGCGGCAGGCGTCGACCCCATGGCAGAACGCTTGCGGCTGTGCAGCCATATGCCGTCGCGCAAGGTGCTGGAGGCTGTCGCCGAGATGTCGGAGTGGGGCAGTGATCCGGGCGTGGGGCGTGGACGCGGGCTGGCCTTTACACTGTCATTTGGCGTGCCTGTCGCGCAGGTCTGCGAGGTGACCGCGACCAAGGATGGCATTCGCATCGACAAGGTCTTTGTTGCCGCCGAAGTGGGGCGTGTGTTGGACCCGGTGAATTTTGAGGCGCAGGTGGCAGGTGGCGTGATCTGGGGGCTGGGCCACGCGATGAATTGTGAAATGACCTATGCGGACGGGGTTGCCCAACAGGACAATTACCACGCCTTTGAAGGCATGCGCCTGCACCAGACGCCGCAAATTATGGTCCGCGGACTAGAGAATGACGACAAGATCAGAGGCATCGGTGAGCCCGGCGTGCCCCCCGCAGCGCCCGCACTGGGCAACGCGATTTTTGCCGCAACCGGCAAGCGTATCCGGCGATTACCGTTTTTCCATGAGGTTGATTTCGTATGATACGGGGTCTCATAGCTTTCCTGTTCGCCGCGACCAGCGTTACCGCGCAAGAAACCACTTTGGACCGCGAGGGTGGTCTGGCCGCATGGGACCGCATCTATGCGGTCGCGTCCCATCCGCGCTGCACCAACTGCCATGTGGGCGCAGATGCGGTGCCGATGTGGGAAGGACTGGGATACCTTAACACCCGCGATCATGGCATGACCATCAACGCGGGCGAAAGCCGGATTGGCGCCGAAACCATTCCCTGCCGGACTTGCCATGTGACCTCGGGCCGTCCCAACATTGTGCCACATGCCGCTCCGCATATTCTTGAGGCATGGCGTCTGCCACCTGTTGAACTGGACTGGCTGGGCAAAGACAGCGCGGCCCTGTGCGCACAGTTGCGCGACCCTGACCGCAATGACGGGAACGATGTGGCGGGACTAATCGAGCATGTCACAGCGTCGCCGTTCGTGGCGTGGGGGTTCAACCCCGGTGCTGGACGAACACAACCGCCGGGGGATGTTGCGAGGCTTGCGGCTGACCTGTCGCTTTGGGGGGATGCGGGCACTCCCTGCCGGTAAAACGGCTAAGGCGTGACCAAATGGCATGCGGTGCGATGGCTGTCGCTGCTGGACGTAAGACCCGGCTCAACCTCATTGCACTTTGCGATGGCAACGGGGCATCTGTTGGCGAACCGGCAGCCTTTGGGCAGGCTGGTCGGATCAGGCGGATCACCGGGGATCAGGATGCGTTTTTGCGCGGCGCGCGCGGCTTTATCAACTGTCGGGACCGCAGACAGCAGCGCTTGGGTGTAGGGATGTTGCGGGTTGTTGAACAGGCTCTTTCGGTCCGCATGTTCGACGATTTTGCCCATGTACATCACGGCGATTGAATCGCACATGTGCTGCACCACGCCCAGATCGTGACTGATAAACAGATAGGTCAGCCCGAATTGTTTCTGCAACCGCCGCAGCAGGTTCAGGATTTGCGCCTGCACGGCCACATCAAGCGCTGATACAGGTTCATCACAAATAATCAGTTCCGGTTGGGTGGCAAGCGCACGGGCGATGCCGATGCGCTGGCGTTGCCCGCCCGAGAACTGGTGCGGAAAGAGCCGTTGCTGTTCGGGGCGCAGTCCCACAGCCTCGAACAGATCATCAACGATTTTTGACTTTTCGGCATCGGACTTGTCCGACAGACTGTCCAGCGGTTCGCGGACAATGTCTTGGGCGCGTTTGCGCGGATTAAGGCTGCTGTAGGGGTCTTGAAAAATGAACTGCACCTTTTGGCGCATGTCGCGCAGGTCCTCTCCCTCCTTGGACAGGATATCATCTCCGCCCAGATCAGCAGTCCCTGCATGCGCCGCAACAAGGCGGGCAACGGCAAGGGCGGCAGTGGTCTTACCCGACCCGCTTTCCCCGACGATCCCCAGCGTCTCACCACGTTTGACGGCGAATGAAATGTCATCAACCGCATAGAGATAGGATTTCGCGCTGAACAAGCCGCCGCGCTTGACCTCAAACCGCACGGTAAGGTCTTTGACATCCAATAGGGGGGCACCAACGGTCATCTAAAAGGCCTCCGCGTGCCAGCAATCGGCGATTTGGCCCGCGCTGAACGCCTTTTGGGGCGGGCGGGCGTCAAGGCAGGTCTGGGTTACATGGGCGCAACGCGAGGCGAACAGGCATTGATCTTTGCCAAATTCGCGCAAGGACGGGACGATGCCGGGCACTTCGACCAGATTGGGACGGTCGTCGGTCAGCACGGCCTGAATGTGCGGCACGCAGGAAATCAGACCTTGGGTATAGGGATGGCGCGCATGGTCGATGATCTGCTCAACCGGGCCAATTTCGGCCTGACGGCCCGCGTACATCACGATCATGCGTTCGGCCATTTCGGCAACCGCGCCCATGTCATGGGTGATCATGATAATGGAGGTGCCGGTTTGCCTGCGCAGGTCACGCAAAAGATCAAAAATCTGCGCCTGCACGGTGACATCAAGCGCGGTTGTGGGTTCGTCCGCGATCAGGATTTTCGGCTGGCAAGCCAGCGCAATCGCAATCATTGCACGCTGGCGTTGGCCGCCCGACATCTGGAACGGATAGTCGCCCGCACGCCCCTTGGGGTTGGGAATACGCACCGCATCCAGCAGCTCAACCGCTTGATCCCATGCGGCGCTGCGCGACAGTCCTTGGTGGGCGCGCAGCACCTCGGCAATCTGTTCGCCCACCGTAAAGACCGGGTTAAGCGAGGTCATGGGTTCCTGAAAAATCATCGAAATATCATTGCCCCGGATTTCGCGCAGACGGGCAGGGGTGGCGGTGGTCAGTTCCTCGCCATTGAACCGGATATGACCCCCTGCGACACGTCCGATCCCTTCGGGCAACAGCCCCATCAGCGCCAGCGCTGTCATCGACTTGCCGCAACCGGACTCGCCCACGAAACTCAGGGTTTCCTCAGCCTCGAGGGTAAAGGACAGATCATCAATCACAGGCGCTGTGCCATCGCGGGTGGTCAGTTCAATGCGCAGGTTTTCGACTTCCAAAAGCGCCATCAGCGTTGCCTCAGTTTCGGGTTCAGCGCGTCGTTCAGCCCGTCACCCACCAGCGAGATCGCCAATACGGTGATGAAAATCGCAACGCCGGGGATCGTGACGGTATAGCTGGCGTCAAGGATATATTGCCGGTTTGAACCGATAATCTGGCCCCAACTGACAACGTTGGGATCGGTCAGACCCAGAAATGACAGGCCCGCCTCAAACAAGATGGCAGAGCCGACCATGAGCGCGGATTGCACAATGATCGGCGGCAGCGCGTTGGGCAGAATAACGCCAAACATCAGCCGCGTGTTCGACACACCGCAGGCGCGGGCGGCCATGACATATTCCAACTCACGGATACGCAAGAATTCAGAACGCGTGATGCGCGCCACAGCCGTCCAACTGACAATGCCAATGGCCAGTGTGATCATCGGCAGCGATGCCCCAAAGAGCGCGACAATTACCATGGAAAAAAGCAACGTCGGCAGGACTTGGAAAAATTCGGTGATCCGCATTAGCAGTTCTTCGACCCAGCCGCGGTAAAACCCCGCGAGCGCACCAATGCTGACCCCGATAAAGATCGACACAAGTGCAGCGGCAAGACCGATAAGCAACGACACCTTTGCGCCATTGATCACCATCGCCAGCAGATCACGGCCCAGATAATCGGTGCCCAACAAAAACCCTTCCTGACCGGGAGGAGAGAAGGGCGCCCAGACCATCTCGAACGGATCGGTCGGATACAGCAGCGGACCAAAGATCGCCATAAACACAATCACTGCCAGCACGAACAGCGCCACAAGGGCGGCGTGATTGCGGCGGAACATACCCCAAGCCTCTGAAAAGGGGGATTGCGCCTTGGGGGTTTCGTCTTCGATTATGATCGGTTTGTCGCTCATTTTTTGCCTCCCACGCGCGGATCGACAAGGCGCAAGGCCAGATCGGTCAACAGATTGCCGACAATCACCACAAGCGCCGAAAAGAACAGGATGCCCAGAATGGTCGGCGTGTCGCGCGCGATGATGGATTGGAACGCGAGTGTGCCTAGGCCCGGCCAGCTGAACACTGCCTCAACCAGAACCGCCCCCGATATGACGGCAGAGAACTGCAAACCCGCTAAGGTAATGACAGGCGAAAGCGCATTTTTCAGGGCGTGTTTGTAAACGACTTCACGCACCGACAGGCCCTTGGCCTTGGCTGTGCGGACATAGTCAGAGCCAAGAACCTCCATCATCGACGCACGCGCAAGCCGCGAATAAAGCGCGAAAAACACCGACGCCAATGTGATCATCGGCAGCGTCAGGTGGCGGATCAGATCGACAAAATGGACCCAAAAACCGCCCTCGATTGTCACATCCCGCATGCCTGCAACAGGGAACCATTGAAAGTGCAGCGAAAAGCCGATCAGCAGTAAAATACCGGTCCAGAACACCGGCGCGGAATAGCCGAAAAGTGCCAGAAAAGTGACGAAGTGGCTCATCAACCCGTTGGGCTTTTGCGCAGAGATCACCCCCATCACAACCCCGATTGTCAGCGCCAGAAGCTGTGCAGTGATCACCAAGATCAGTGTGGCAGGCAGACGTTGCAAGATCAGCTCTGTCACGGGCATGTTGTAGAAAAACGAATAGCCCAAATCGAACTGCAACACATTGCCGATGTAGCGGCCAAGCTGCACGATAAAGGGCTGGTCGAGGCCATAATCCGCGCGGATCTGGTCCAGAATTTCCTGATCGGCACCGCCCATCGACTGGCTGATCGTGTCGGCCACATCACCGGGGGCCAGATGCATCAGCGAAAAGTTGAGAACCAGCACAGCGGTCAGCAAAATCAATGCATAAACACAGCGGGTCAGAAAATTACGAAGAATGTTCAAGGAAAACGCCCGCGGCTGGAGGGAAAGGCGGCGCGCACCAGCAGTGCGCGCCGCAGTGTCAATTCAGAGCTTGATCACTCTTTCAGATAGGTCATGTCGATCGGTGTCGATGTGCCCCAGATGCCCAACGGCGGGTTGCCGACCTTGTCGGAATAGACCGTGTGATAGGGCAATGTGTTGGTGTGATAGACCGGCAGTTCATCGGCGATGATCTCCTGGAACTCTTTATAGAGCGCCGTGCGCTTGGCCACATCGGTCTCAACAGCCGCCATTTCCAGCAGTTCATCTACACGCGCATTGGCATAGCCTTGGGTGTTGGACCACACGCCCTTGCCGATGTTGGACGACACATAGGTCCGGTGGACGCCGATCACAGGATCGCCCCAATTGAAGACGGTGTCCCAGCTCAGATCAAAGTCCATCTCGCCCATCCGCTTGGCCCATGTCGGGAAATCGGCGCTTGCGCGGACGGTCACGTCGATGCCCACTTTTTTCAGCGATGCCTTGACGTATTCGACCTGCGGCTTCACATCCGGCCAGCCAAAGTCGATGGTCAACGCAAAGCGGCTGTCACCGTCCATGGGATACCCTGCCTCGTCCAGCAGGGCGTTGGCCTTGTCTAGATCGACGGCGTAATCCTCAACATCGCCGTTATAGAACGGGCTGTCAGGGTGGATGCCTGTGCGGCTGTCTGCAGCCGTACCCAGCATCAGGGCGTTCTGGATAAAGTTTTTGTCGACTGCATAGGCAATCGCCTTGCGCACGCGCACGTCTTTCAGCGGGCCCTCCTTGCCCGTGTTCATCGCAAGCCAATCAAGCGGACCAATCGCGCCATACCCTTCGGACGTGACGGTCAGGCTGTCGACTTTCTTCAACCGGTTGATAATGCGTGGCAGTTGCTCGAACGCACCCATATGCACCTCGCCATTCTCATAGGCAATCGCGCGGGCGGCGGGGTCTGCGATGATGCGCATCACGATCCGGTCCAGATAAGGACGCCCTTCGATAAAGAAATCATCGAAGCGCTCAAGTATCACATGCTCGCCGGATTTGTATTCAACCAGCTTGAAGGGGCCGGAGCCGACCGTATCGACGTTGTTGCGCGGGTGCGCTTTGACGTCTGCGATTTCACCGTCGCCGTATATGTGCTTGGGAATGATCGACATCAGCTGACCCGACATCGCCAAAAGCAGGGCAGGGTGCGGCTGGCTCAGGTTGATTACCGCCGTATGCGCATCGGGGGTATCCACCGAAACGACCGGCGCGAACATGGATTTGAACGGGTGGTTTTCCTTGATCACATCTACCGAGAACGCAACATCCTCGGACGTTAGTGGCACGCCATCGTGGAACTTGGCGTTCTTCACAAGGTTTAGCGTCACGGTCAGACCATCGTCGCTGACTTCCCAGCTTTCTGCCAGATAGGGCTGCGGTGTCCAGTCCTCGTCATAGCGCAAGGGCGAGGCAAAGAGCTGCGCGCCCGGATAGCCTGTGACAATGCCCGATTGCACCGCAGAGTTCAGGTTGCGCACATTCGTACCCAAAACCGTGACCAGCGTGCCGCCACGCACCGGCTCTTCGGCGATGGCTGTTGTGGCTGTCAAAGCTGCCAGAGCGGTCGCCGCGACAAAGCCTTTTACAAGGTGTTTCATATTTTCGTTCTCCCGTTTGGATTCTATTTTTTCTTTGATCCTAGACGAATAATTGCCGTTGCGGAAAGTAATTAGTGGACGAAAGCCAGCATTTTCTATGCAGATGCATGAAATTTGATTGCGCTCACAGGAATCGCGCATACTCTGAGCGAAAGTGAAAAAAGCGAGAAATCCATGTCTGATATCACCATTTATGCCGCCAAAAAGATCATCACGATGAACGCCTCGCGGCCCTATGCAACCCATGTTGCGGTACGCGAGGGCCGCGTTCTGGCGGCAGGCTCGCTTGATGAACTCAGCAGCTATGGCCCACATACCTTGGACGACCGATTTGCAGACAAAGTGCTGATGCCGGGCTTCGTCGAAGGGCATGCACACACCATGGAAGGCTCGCTTTGGGCCAAGGTCTATTGCGGCTGGTTTGACCGCACCGATCCTGACGGCAAGACTTGGGAAGGCGCCAAAAGTATTGATGCGGTCGTCGCGCGCCTGATTGAGGCACAAGAACACCTGACCGATCCCGACGCGCCGCTTTCGGGCTGGCAGTTGGACCCGATCTATATGGACAACACCCGTGTGACCCGCGCCGATCTGGACCGTGTGTCCACCACGCGGCCCATCGGGATATTGCATGCCTCTGGTCATATCCTGAACGTCAACACCCGCGCGTTGGAGCTGGCGGGGATGATGAAAACCGGCCTGAATAATCCTGGCATCCCGTTGGGTAATGACGGCTATCCCACCGGTGAATTGAAAGGCCCCGAAGTGATGACACCCGTAGGCGCACACATCGGGTTTGAGCGGAATATGCTGGATGCAGATGAAGACGGCTTGCGTAATTTCGCCAAGCTGTGTGTGCGCACCGGAACCACGACAATCACCGATCTGGCCTCTCGGATGGACCCTGATACCGTGGACATGATGCTGCGCGTGACGGGGGAAAAAAACTATCCTGCGCGCATCGTGCCGCTGCGGTTTTTCCTTGGCCTTGCGCCTGATGAACTGGTCGCCGAAGTGCTGCGCCTCAAGGGGATGTCTACCGATCGTCTCAGCATGGGCAGGATCAAGATTGTCGCTGATGGGTCGATCCAGGGTTTCTCTGCCCGGCTGCGCTGGCCCGGCTATCACAACGGCGCGCCAAATGGTCTGTGGTACATCGCGCCAGAGCAATTGTCAGAGATATACCACCGTGCGCTGGAGGCGGGTGTGCAGGTCCATACCCATACGAATGGTGATCAGGCCACGCAGCTGGTGCTGGAAAAAATGGCCCCCGCACTTCAGGCCCACCCGAACCCCGACCACCGTTTTACCCTGCAACACTGCCAACTTGCCGATGCCGCGCAATTTGGCCAAGCCGCCAAGCTGGGCATGTGCGTGAACCTCTTTGCCAACCACCATTTTTACTGGGGCGATGAACATTACAACATGACCGTCGGACCAGAGCGCGCGACGCGAATGAATGCCTGCCGCACGGCGCTGAATGCGGGCATCCCGATGGCGATCCATTCGGACGCACCCGTCACGCCGCTGGGGCCACTGTTCACCGCATGGGCCGCCGTGAACCGCATCACCGCATCCGGGCGCGTCCAAGGCGCCGAGGAATGCATCACTGTGGACGAGGCGCTGTGGGCGATCACTATGGGCGCAGCCTACACCCTGCATATGGAGGGTGATATCGGCTCAATCGAGACTGGCAAAAAGGCTGACTTTGCCGTGCTGGACGATGACCCGACGACCTGCGATCCTAAGGCGCTCAAGGACATTTCCGTCTGGGGTACGGTTCAGGGCGGGCGCGTTTTCGCGGCTGCTGATCTATGAGCACACCACTGCCCGTGACCCTGATTGCGGGATATCTGGGGGCGGGGAAAACGACGGTTGTAAACCACCTGTTGCGCCATGCAAATGGGCGACGGTTGGCGGTATTGGTCAATGAATTCGGTGCCTTGCCGATTGATGAGGATCTGATCGAGGCGCAGGATGATGATCTGATTTCCATCGCGGGGGGCTGCATCTGCTGCTCGTTCGGGTCAGACCTGACCGGCGCGCTGATCGAACTGGCCGCCCTTGATCCGCGCCCTGATCATGTGTTGATCGAAGCCTCGGGCGTGGCGATTCCGGGCGCGATTGCCGGCGCTATGTCTTTGCTTGAGGGTTACGCACCCTGCGGTGTTTGCGTATTGGCCGATGTGACCAGTTTGCCCAAGCTGATTGCGGACGAATATGTCGGCGACACGGTCGAGCGGCAATTGAGCGATGCTGGTTTGATCGTGCTGACCAAGGCCGATCTGGACCCTGCCACCGCCAACGAAACCGAAAGCTGGTTGCGGACGAAATACCTCGCCACGCCGATGTTGTTGGTGTCTGATGGCAAGCTGGCACCGGCGCTCCTGTTCGACGCGCCCGCGTCAATACCCGTGCAGTCCAGTGGCACGCACGCAGACGCAGATTATGACAGTTTCGTCTACACACCGCCCGCTCGCATCGCTGTCAAAGACATGGCGCAAGCCTTGCGCCAAAGCGCGCTGGGCATCATCCGCGCCAAAGGGTTTGTGACGGATGCCGACGGTGCGCGGGCACTGATCCAGATGGTCGGAAAAGCGGTTGATGTGACCTATCCTGACACAGACGCGCAACCGGGCATCGTCTTTATCGGCCTGAAAGGGCAGCTTGATGAGGCAGCCATTCGGGCAATGCTGGCAACCTTTGAAATCGCAGCGGTATGACGTTGCGCATCTCCCTATGCGCCCTCGCTTTTGGGATATGCGCCGCGCAAACCATGGCAGACCGGCTGCCTGAGCCTGTTCAGGACAGCGACTATGCGCCTGCGCCCTTGGCCGAAGCACGGCTTGGCCAATTGCTATTTTACGACCCGATCCTATCGGGCAACAAAACGGTCGCCTGCGCGACCTGTCATCATCCCAAACTGGGCACCGCAGATGCTGTGGCCCTTTCGTTCGGTGACGGGGGCATGGGCATGGGCCAAAACCGCCGTGCCGATCCCGAAAACCGCCCCGAAAAGCGTATCCCCCGCAACGCCCCTGCACTATTCAACCTTGGGGCGCATGAATTTACGGTCCTCTTCCACGATGGCAGGCTGGAGGCCGATCCGACCCGCCCCGGCGGCATCCGCACGCCGATGGACGCGGATATGGCCGTGGGCTTTGCATCCATCCTGTCAGCGCAAACGATGTTCCCCGTCCTCAGTCGCGATGAAATGGCCGGGTCATGGCGCGAAAATGACGTGGCCCGCGCGGTGCGCCAAGGGGTGATCACCGGACCGGGCGGCGCGTGGGATTTGCTGGCCCGCCGCGTGGCTGACATTCCCGAATATGCCGATGCATTTGCGCAAACCTACCCCCACATTACGACGGGGGATGACATTGCCTTTACCGATATATCCAACGCGATTGCGGTGTTCATGGCGCATGAATGGCGCTCTGACACCGCGCCTTTCGATGCCGTGCTGCGCGGTGAGAGTGTGTTGGACAGGGATACCGCCAAAGGCCAAGCGCTGTTTTACGGTGCTGCAAATTGCGCCAGCTGTCACAGTGGTCCATTCCTCACGGACCACGCATTTCACGCAATGGGCGCGCCGCAGATCGGGCCGGGCAAGGCTGCAACTTTTGAAACCCACACCCGCGACGATGGCCGTTTTCGCGTGACGGGCAGGGAAGCGGACCGCTTCGCCTTTCGCACGCCATCCTTGCGCAATGTGGCACTGACGGCACCCTATGGACACGCAGGCGCGCATGCGGACCTTGCCGGTTTCATCGCGGATCATGCGAATCCGGTTGCGGGTTTGGCCGGGTTCGACGCGACACAGGTCACGCTGCCTGCCTTTGATGCGGATGATTTCGCCCTGATGCGCGACCCTGCCGAGGTTGCCGCAATTGCCGCTGCGGTCACGACACCAAAAATCGCAATCACCCAAAGCGAGATTGCCCAGATCGTGACCTTCCTGAACACGCTAACTGATCCCGTCGCCATCTCTGGTCGCCTTGGTGTGCCAGACGCCGTGCCAAGCGGGCTGCAAGTGCCGCAGGTCGACTAGGGCTTTTTCAAAGTTACTGTCTGACCCGCCTTGAACTGAACCGGTCCTGTTTCGCTGCCATCCGGCCACAGAACGTGGACCTGCGCGGTATCTGCGCCCCCTAGACCAAAATGCCGGGGCAGCAATTGCCCACCCGCATGACCTCCACCGATAACGTGCTGGATGCTTTGACGCGTGCCATTTGCCGAGACGGTGATCATAGCACCGATCGCGTCCCGATTCCCGCCGGTCTGGCGCAAGGCCACGCGCAGCCAATTCCCGGTATCTGGCGTCACATTGCGGTATATCTCAAGCGGTGCGCGGCGGTTTGATACCAACAGATCAAGCCGCCCGTCCTGATCGAAATCCACCAGTGCCGCCCCTCTGCTGCGGTGGGTCGACGCTACACCGGCATCCGCCGCAAATTCTGTAAACGTGCCATCCGGCTGCTGCATCAACAGGTTATTGGGGTCACGGGTCGCCATGCCGGGCATCTGGTCGACGTTGCCCTTTGCAATGAACAGATCGGCGCGGCCGTCATTGTCCACATCGCCAAATTCGGCGTGCCATCCGGTTGAGGGCCGCCCGTCATCGCCGACATGCGGGCGCTGCGCATAGGTGCCAATGCTGTAGGGCGCGCCTTTGTAGGTGCCATCGGGTTGCGCGATTTGCAGCAACTGATCGCCCATGGACGTCAGCATCACCTCATCCGCGCCATCCCCGTTCAGATCGCGGCTGGCAATGCCCATGCCCCACAGCGACACGTTCACCCATCCGTCCTGCGCATCCAGAAACCTGGTCTGCGCAATGTCCCACATCTGCTCGTATCCGCCCGACACATAGTAATGCCGGTCGTTCGAGATGCGCAGCGTCTGACGCCCGCGCGCGTCCCTAGCCGCTAGCATCGACAGCGGGCAAAATCCGGGCTTTAGTACATCGCGAACATACCCTTCAGGCGTGGGACGCAGGATGGTGTTGGTATCGCAGGCCTCAAACGGGCCATCAGGATCATTGCGGTCCACATAATTGCCGATGGCCAGTGTAGGGCGGTCGGCGCCATCCTCCCACCAAGCGGTAAAAGCGGTGCTCCACTTATACTCTGCGACTTTGGCGAATTGGTCTGAGATATCCTCAAACCCACAATCATCCGCGCCTTTCAGCACGACATTTGGGCCTGCGCGCAGCACGAACAAATCAAGGAACCCGTCCGCATCCAGATCAATCGGGTAGGCGCCCGTTACGCCGGTGATCGCGGGCAGGGGCGCTGCGTCAAACACAAATCCGCCCCGGTTGCGGAACAGCATCGCCAGAGCGGTGCCGCCTGCGGCAAAAATATCCGGCAGCGCGTCGCCATCGCAGTCAAACACCGCAACACCGCCGCCAACGAAATGCTCCCACTCGCCGACATAGCTGTGTGCAGGTAAGTTGGCAGAAAGATCCTGAAACACCGGCTCCGCCAAGACCGGCGTTGCAAGGCACAGCAACACCGCCGCGCGGATCACTGCGCTGCGACCTTGGCGTTGACGATCGTATCCGTGAGTTCCGACAGCGCCAGCGCAGAAGCACCGCGCGCCCAGACCAGATCGCCCCACGCATGGATCGCCACCTCGCAGGACTTGCGGCTGCCCGACAGGGTCAGCTTGTGCATCTCGGCCAACACCTCATCGGCATAAAGGTAATCATAGCGCATCCGCTCGCCCGACAGAATGATCAGCGCGGGATCAAACAATTGCACCACATTGGCCAAGCCCACCGACAGATAGCGCCCCGCGCGGCGAAAGATCGTCTGCGCAGATTCGTGACCTGCTTTGGCCTTTTCAAACAGAACATCCAGCAGTTCCTGACGGCTTTCGGTTGAATCAAACGCATGATCCAACGCAATCGCCGCCTCGCGGGTCAGCGCATAATCCGCCAGATACGCCTCAAGGCACCCGCGCTGTCCGCAGCGGCACAGCGCGCCGTCCAACTGCACCTTGGTATGGCCCAGCTCTAAACCCATGCCATGCGCGCCACGATAAAGCCGGTTGTTCAGTACCAGCCCCATGCCGACGCCGTTCTCGATGGTAACAACCGCAAAATCGGTCATCGCGCGGCCGGCCCCGAACCATAATTCCGCCAGCGTCAGCACATTGGCGTCATTGTCCAGATAAAGCGGCATTTGAAACTGTGTGCCAAAGGCGCCCCGCAGGTCCGCGTCGCGGTCTTGTAAAAGTGAGGACCATTGCACCACGCCCGTCAGGTGATCAATGATCCCGGGCATGCCGATGCCCACGGCCTGCACCCGCGCCTTGCCGATCTGCCCCTTGCGCAGCAGCCTGTCGATCAGCGTGTCAATTTCCTTGAGCAATTGCGGCAGGCTGCGCGCAATGTCTGCCGTGGCAAGGGCGGCGTCCGCCACCACATTCCCTGCAAAATCAGTCAGGACAGCCGTATGCCGCTTATAGGACAGCTTGATGCCGATGACATGTGCGGCTTCGGGTACCACCTCCAGCGCGACGGGCGGGCGGCCTCGGGTTTGCTCGCGCGGGGTGCCTTCCACCTCGCGCAGCAGATTTGCGCCGATCAACTCAGCCGTCAGGCTTGTCACCGAACCTGCGCTGATGTCCAATGCGCGGGTAATGTCCGCCCGTGCGGCACGGCCATTGGCGCGAACCACCTCGAACACGCGCTGCTTGAGCCCGGCAGTCGTATCTGGCGCGCCTGTCAACAGGGGACCACAGCCTTCGAGGGGGGCAGGCTCGTGGATTTTGACGATGTCGCCCAAATTATTCATCCCCTGAATTAAAATATCCGCCTGAGTGCAGTATTGCCTGCATTATGGCGCGGTTCTACTGAAATTTAAGCAGGAAAAACACAAGAGTTACATTATTTATTTTGACAACTGAAAATAATCAGGCAAGTTAAGCTCAGGGCCCCACGGCTCACCCCCTTTGTGCAACGAAGGGGCGATTTTGGGAGGATAACATGAATAAGCATATTATTGCAGCCGCCATTGCGGTTGCCAGTTTCAGTTCAGCCGCACTTGCGGATGGTCATTCCATGACCGTTGGTGTCAGCTGGTCAAACTTTCAGGAAGAGCGCTGGAAAACCGATGAGGCAGCCATCAAAGCCGCGCTTGAGGCGGCAGGGGCCACCTATCTTTCAGCTGATGCGCAGTCTTCCTCGGCCAAGCAATTGTCAGACGTCGAGAGCCTGATTGCGCAGGGCGTCGATGCGTTGATTATTTTGGCCCAAGACAGTGCAGCCATCGGGCCAGCCGTTGATGCCGCCGCTGCCGAAGGCATCCCGGTCGTCGGTTATGACCGCCTGATCGAAGACAGCCGCGCGTTTTATCTGACATTCGACAACGTCGAAGTGGGCCGCATGCAGGCGCGTGCCGTTTTTGAAGCGGCCGCAACAGGTCGCTACGTGATGATCAAAGGCTCACCCACGGATCCGAACGCGGACTTCCTGCGGGGTGGTCAGCAGGAAATCCTGCAGGCAGCGATTGATTCAGGTGCGATCACTATCGTGGACGAGGCCTATACCGATGGCTGGCTGCCCGCCAATGCACAGCGCAACATGGAGCAGATCCTGACCGCCAACGATAATGGCGTTGATGCGGTTGTGGCCTCGAACGATGGCACCGCCGGTGGCGTTGTAGCAGCCCTGACAGCACAAGGCATGGAAGGCATTCCGGTGTCCGGTCAGGACGGCGACCACGCAGCGTTGAACCGCGTGGCACTTGGCACGCAGACGGTATCTGTCTGGAAAGACGCCCGTGATCTGGGCAAAGCAGCGGGCGAGATTGCAGTGGCTTTGGCCAAGTCCGACGGTGATATGATGGCTGTGGACGGCCAGCAGGAATGGACATCGCCCGCAGGCACCAAGATGACAGCACGTTTCCTGTCACCTGTGCCTGTGACCGCCGCCAACCTGTCTGCGGTTGTCGACGCCGGCTGGATCACGCAAGAGGCGCTGTGCCAAGGCGTCACGAACGGTCCTGCACCTTGTAACTAAGGCGCAAGCCATATCGCGGTCCGCGCTTGCCATCGCGTGGACCGCGACCCTATCGTTTAACCGACATCTCACCACCTTTCTCAGGTGGGCGGCCGATCCGGTACGCCCCCGGCAGGAGCCTTGCCATGTCCGAGCCTCAAACCCAGACACAATCAGCCCCGCCCAAGCGGTCCTTTCTGCAAACGCTTGAGATCGACACGCGCCTTTTGGGCATGATCGGGGCCTTCCTTTTGGTGGCGCTGGTGTTCAATGTGCTGACCGACGGGCGGTTCCTGACACCGCGCAACATCTTTAACCTGACGATCCAGACCGCATCGGTGGCCATTATGGCGACGGGTATGGTGTTCGTGATCGTCACGCGCCACATCGACCTTAGCGTTGGTGCAATCCTTGCGGCCTGTTCCGCGCTGATGGCAATGACGCAAGTTCGGTTCCTGCCCGGCACGCTGGGCCTTGAGATCGGCCATTGGGCGATCCCGTGGATTGCGATTGCGGCAGGACTGGCACTGGGTACGTTGATCGGCGCGTTCAATGGCTGGTTGATCGGCTATCAGGGTATCCCTGCGTTCATCGTCACGCTGGGTGGTTTCCTAGTTTGGCGCAACGTTGGTTGGTATCAGACAGGGGGGCAAACGATTGGCCCGCTGGATCAGACCTTCATGACCTTTGGCGGTATTAATGGAACGCTGGGGGGGCCGCTGTCTTGGGCGCTGGGTGTGCTGGCGATCTTGTTTACCGCCTTTGCCATCTACAATTCGCGCCGCACCAAGGTCAAACACGGCTTTCCTGTCAAACCGTTGTGGGCCGAGGTCACTTTGGCGGCCATCGCCTGCGGCGCCATCGCGGGTTTCATCGCGATCCTGACGCATTATTCGGTGCCGTCGCGTGTCGTGGCCCGTGATCCTGCGCGTTTTGGCTGCGAGGTGGCCGAGGGCTGCACACCGGTCTACGGGCTGCCCATATCTGTTCTGCTGCTGATCGGCGTTGCGGCGGTGATGACGGTTATCGCGCGGCGTACCCGCTTTGGGCGCTATATCTTTGCCACGGGGGGCAACCCTGATGCGGCGGAATTGTCGGGCATCAACACGCGCATGCTGACAGTGAAAATCTTTGCGCTGATGGGCGCGCTGTGTGCCTTGGCGGCGGTTGTCGCATCCTCGCGTCTGGCGAACCATTCAAACGATCTGGGCACATTGGATGAGCTGCGTGTGATTGCTGCTGCGGTCATTGGCGGCACAGCCCTGTCGGGGGGCATTGGCACGATTTACGGCGCCATCCTTGGTGCGCTGATCATGCAGTCGCTGCAATCTGGCATGGCGATGGTGGGAGTCGACGCGCCCTTGCAGAACATCGTTGTGGGCGCGGTTCTGGTCTTTGCGGTATTTATCGACATCCAGTATCGCAAACGTCTGGGAGGAAAATAACATGGCCGCACCCCTCGTAGAAATGAAAGACGTCTCTATCGCGTTCGGCGGTGTGCAGGCGGTGGACAAGGTGTCCATCACTCTGAACGCCGGTGAAGTCGTGGGCCTGCTGGGTCACAACGGCGCGGGCAAATCCACGCTGATCAAGATGCTGTCGGGCGCCTATAAAATGGACAGCGGCGAGATTTTCATCAACGGTAAGAAGGTCACAATCAATTCGCCCCGCGATGCCCGCGACCAGAACATCGAAACGATCTACCAGACACTTGCCCTTGCCGATAACCTGGATGCTGCGTCGAACCTGTTTCTGGGGCGCGAATTGACTAATGCATTTGGCTTTGTAGATGACGACCGGATGGAGGCGGAAACGCGCAAGATCATGGCGCGGCTCAACCCGAATTTCAAGAAACTGAAAGAACCGGTATCGGCCCTGTCAGGCGGCCAGCGCCAATCGGTCGCGATTGCCCGCGCAGTCTATTTCAACGCGAAAATCCTGATCATGGATGAACCGACGGCGGCATTGGGTGTGCATGAAACCGCGATGGTCGCAGAGTTAATTCAAGAGCTGAAAAAACAGGGTTTGGGCATTTTCCTGATCAGCCATGACACCCGTGAAATGATGGAACTCTGCGACCGTGTGGCGGTGATGAAAAACGGCCAAATGGTGGGCACCGAACGGGTAGAGGACGTGACCGAAGATGACATTCTGTCGATGATCATCCTTGGCAAGAACCCGAAAGCCGCAGCATGAGCTTTATCGGTCTTGATCTGGGCACCTCGTCGCTCAAGGCGATCCTGATGGATGACGCGCAGAACATCGTAGCGGAACATTCTGTGCCTCTGACGGTGTCGCGCCCCCATGATGGCTGGTCCGAACAAGACCCGCAGACGTGGTGCGACGCGGCAATGACCGCCTTGCGCGCGCTGTCTGCACAGGTCGATTGCAGCACCGTCGCGGGTCTGGGGCTTGCCGGGCATATGCACGGTGCGACGTTGATAGGGGCAGATGACAGGCCGTTGCGGCCTTGCATGTTGTGGAATGACACGCGCAGTCATGCGCAGGCCGCCGCGATGGATGCGGACCCACAGTTTCGCGCCATCACCGGCAATATCGTTTTCCCCGGCTTTACCGCGCCCAAGGTCGCATGGGTCCGTGACAATGAACCGGATGTCTTTGACCGCATCGCCAACGTGTTGCTGCCCAAGGATTATCTGCGCCTGTTCCTGACCGGAGAACATGTATCCGAGATGTCCGATGCCGCAGGGACCGCGTGGTTTGATACGGGCGCGCGCGATTGGTCGGATGCGCTGCTGAATGCCTGTGGTCTAAGCCGCACAAAGATGCCGCGCCTAGTTGAAGGATCGGACGTGTCGGGCAGGTTGCGCGCGGATCTGGCGGATGAGCTTGGCTTGCCACGTATGGTGGTTGCGGGGGGTGCGGGGGACAATGCGGCGGCGGCCATCGGGGCAGGGGTTGTGCGCGACGGATCGGCGTTTATGTCCTTGGGCACGTCTGGTGTGCTTTTCGCCGCAAATAATGGCTACCGTCCTGATCCCGCAACTGCCGTACACAGTTTTTGTCATGCGGTGCCGGGGGTTTGGCACCAGATGGGCGTAATCTTGGCGGCGACGGATGCGCTTGAATGGTTGGCGCGGCTGACGGGCCAATCTGCGGCGGAACTGACGACGGGTCTGGGTGATGTTCAGGCGCCGGGCCGGACGTTGTTCCTGCCCTATCTGGGAGGGGAACGGACGCCGCACAATGACGCCACCATACGCGGGCAATTCCTGCATCTGGACCACGCGACGGATGCGCGCGCGGCGGCACGCGCTGTTTTGCAAGGTGTCAGCTTTGCCTTTGCCGATTGTCAGGCGGCTCTTGCCGCAACAGGCACGCAGATTGAGCGCGCTTTGGTATTGGGTGGCGGTGCCAAATCCGCGCATTGGGTCGCCATGCTGGCCAGCACCTTGGACATTACCTTGGACGTTCCACGGGCTGGGGATTTTGGGGCGGCTTTGGGGGCGGCGCGTTTGGGGATGATGGCGGCAACCGGCGCCGGTGCAGAGATCGCAACGTCCCCTTCATTGGCGCAAAGTGTTGTGCCGGCTGTGGATTTACGTGCCGCGATGCAGGACGGACATGCGCGGTACAGAGCAGCTTATGAAACGCTTAAGCGGCTTTGAACGCGTTAGCGTTCTGTGATGTAATTTCGCGCGCCGATAAGGCCAAAATCACTGTTGTGGTATAGGTTTACAGGCAGTTGTTCACGCCAGCCCGTGTGCCGCCCGCCGGCGTTGAATGCATCCAGAAAGTTCTGATCAAACAGCCATGGATTAGAGAGCGCGACACCGCCCGTGATAAACACGCCGCCCTTTGCATCAAACGCGAGACCAAGATCACCCGCCACCGTCCCGAGGTATTTGCGAAAGAGCGCAATGGTTGTGACCGCGACCGCATCATCACCGCTGCGTGCCGCTTTGAAAATATCTTCCGTCCGGGTCAGCGTTGCGGCTTTTGCTTCCACTTGCGCAACGGCTTTGTAAAAGAACGGGATGCCGGTGCCCGACAGGATCGCTTCGGCCTCCACTGCAAAGGTTGCGCCAATCCTGACGTCTGGCCATAGCGCCACAAGCGCTTGAAAATAAGGCACTTCTTGGGCGGTCTGCGGGGCGAGGGTGACATGGCCGCCTTCGCCGGAAATCACATGGGGTTTGCCGTTGCTCCAGACCATGGCACCAACGCCCAAGCCGGTGCCCGGACCGATGATCAGGCGCGGTGCATGGGATGTCGTGAATTTGCCCTGAAGCGTATCCACATCCTGCGCCGATACAGTGGCCAGCGACCATGCGGCGGCCTCAAAATCGTTTAGAATCTTGATGTTAGGCACGCCAGTTGCAGCAGATAAAGAAGCCTCCGAAAAGCTTTGAGACGAATTGGTCAATTGGACTTTGCCACTGTCGACGACACCGGCCGCGGCAACAACGATCTGGCGGGGCAATGACGTCTGCGCGTGGATCATTTCCGCGCTGGCAGCAGCTACATCAAGCGGGCCAGATGTGCGAAACGTCCGCTGTGCAAGGGAAACACCGTCTGTGTTAACCGCCGCAAAACGCATGTTCGTCCCGCCAACATCGGCCACCAAATCCCACATATTGTCCTCTTGAACATCCGATGCGCCGGTCAGCGCATTTTCCTTGATTTTAGGATATCATACTTTGGAGAAAAGTGAATTTATTATAGTGGTTTATCAGTATTTAATGATGTGATTTCCTGCGTGCATCTTGGGTGTTGAATCTGCTGGCTCATACGATAAATTTGATCCAGGATGAGCGATGTTCAGGGGTATATGTACGTTGAAGCAGTAGGTTGTAGTCTGATCTTAACTTTAAAGATTAAGTGCTAGCAGTAAAATGTTGTTATAAATATATTATTAATTTCTCAAGCCAAAGTTCTAGGGCCTGTGGACATTCAGGATTCCCATTGTGCCTGATTTCTGATTCAAACTTCCAAAATGGAGGTTTGAATGAACGAGCAGCGTTTTGTGGTGTCGGACGTCTTGTGGCAACGGCTTGAGCCGCATCTTCCGGGTAAGGTCAGCGACGCCGGAGCCACGGCAAAGGACAATCGTTTGTTTCTGGAAGCAGTCTTCTGGCGGGTGCGCACCGGGTCGCCGTGGCGCGACCTACCGCCTACCTTTGGCCGTTGGAACAGCCAGTTCCGACGGTTTCGCCGGTGGGCCAAGTCCGGCATATTTGAGAGTCTTTTTAAAGCTGTGAGCGAAGACCCCGACCTTGAATATGCACTCATCGACGGCACCATCGTTCAGGTTCACCAAAAGGCGAGCGGCGCAAAAGGGGGACTCAACATCAAGCCATCGGACGCTCGCGCGGCGGGTTGACGACCAAGATCGTGGCATTGGTGGATGCGCTCGGCAATCTGGTGCGCTTCCTGCTGCTGCCGGGACAAGCGCATGATATGAAAGGTGTCGCGCCGTTGATCAAAGGCGTTTCATTCAACGCGCTGCTCGCGGACAAGGCGTTCGATGCGGACTGGCTGTTGCAAGACCTCGACCAGCGCGGTGCAATCGCTGTGATCCCTCCTAAAGCCAACCGCAAAATCCAGCGCAACTATGACGCGGAGGTCTACAAGTGGCGGCACATGGTCGAGAATTACTTCGCAAAGATAAAAGAATTCAGAGGGATAGCCACAAGATACGACAAAACCGATTGTAGCTATGCAGCGTGTTGGAACCTTGTAGCAGCACTCATAGCCTCAAGATGATTGTCCACAGGCCCTAGTCAGCATTACTTTCTCCGTATGCGCAGCCTCTGTCCCATTGAGATTTTCGGCTTGAGCCGGTTGACTGGTTCTGGGCTTGCGTGTTTGCGGGCTCGTCA